>Ga0209442_1000028_pt1 | contig 86949 bp, 79 predicted proteins | sample LauGreSBDMM110DD_2_FD_187565 | JGI IMG/M metagenome (GOLD analysis project Ga0209442, IMG submission 187565) | Freshwater lake microbial communities from Lake Michigan, USA - Sp13.BD.MM110.DD (SPAdes) (version 2) | ecosystem: Environmental > Aquatic > Freshwater > Lake | place: Lake Michigan...
TGGCAAGCTCCTTAAGCGGCGCTATTGTAGCAGATTTACTTATAAAATCGTTTAGTTTGGGCTTTACGAATTCATATCCAAGTTCGTAGGCTTTTTCTTTTGATTCTTTTTTGTAGGCCGTGCCCACAACTGCACGTTCATGGTCTGTAAATAATTCAAGATTGGTGGCATTTGGGATGTGTCCTTTGGTAAATTCTCCCGGCGACCGCACATCAATAAGTGGAATATGCATTAAATGCTGATAGTAAAAGTCTATCGAAATACTTTCTTTCATAAAAGATTTTACTACTCTTTGGTGTCTTACAAAAGGCAAACACCTTGCCTACAAAGGTAAGCAATACAAATGGAGCAACTCAGTCTAGATTATTCAATTACTTTATTGTTCTTCGCAAAAATTTTATTTGTAATCTTTTTGATTTTTATGGTTACCTCTTAAGAGGTTTTGGTATAAACCACTAGAAGCGCTTCTCTAGTATTCACCATCTAAAATAAACTACCATGAAAAAACTCCTTTTGATTTTAGTACTCACTGCTAGTACCGCACACGCCCAATGGAAACCGGATAGGGCTGATTACGAAGTCTTGAATGACGGTAACTTCTACACTACTGCCCACGACATGCAGACCGCTCTGTCAATTGCACTCAACACCCTTGAGTACAATGGAGCCAAGATGCACAGTTTAAATGTCAACCGCAAGGAAATCGACACACCATTGTTCAATTACTTCCACAAATCTAGCGCACCTGACCAAGTCTACATCGCCTACGTGGCCAGAACAAAGACCGGCTATGTGATTTGGTTCAGATCCCTACCTGATGTTCCTGTAGAATTTGACGAAGAATATGCAGTTCTCGAATATGAAGGACCGAAGTAATCAAGATAAATAATATTCAAAAACCATGACACCACTATTTTTTCCAGACGAGGTCTTTCTCGATTGCAGCAAAGACCTCGACACCTCAGCGTGTACGTTCACCTTCAAAGGCAAAGAAATTTATCTCCAACACACCCTCGAAAACAAACCCAAGGAGCGTGTCCATAGAATGACTTGCAAGGTCGACGGCCAAACATTCAATTTCGGCGCTGGCCGCTCCACACTTGGCGGCGGCACTTTTGGCACTTGGCCGAAAATTAATTTCAAAGGCAAACTCTATAGATTCAAAATAATTTGGTCAATGACCGATGATGAAAAAGGAATCCGGCTTGAAATGGAAGATAACCCACAATTACTTGCCGAACATCGGGAGGCACTTGCTGAAAAGATGAAACAAGAACGTACGCATGCGTCAATAATGGAATACATGACCAGCCACCGCCTATCTAGAGGAGAAAAACAAGTAGATAATGTCAATAAAGAATCTGAAAAATCAACAGAGTTCATTTTCTTAAGCCCTACGCTGAAAAAACAATGGAGTGAGGAGGCAAGAAAACGGAGGGCCAACAACTCATAACTTCATCACTTTTAATTCTAACGTATGACACCAATCATAATTCACGGCGAGGTCTTTATTGACTGCCGCCAAGACCAGCAGTCTGGAGAATGCTGTTTTCAATTCAAAGCAAAAGAATTCTTTATAAAGTTCAAATACGAACGCGGCATGAATCATTTTGTGCTCCGCATTACTTGCGAGATAGACCAACAAGAATTTAACTTTGGACAAGCCTATGCTCGAGGAAGAAGCTTCGAGAAATTCGGAGAATGGCCGGTTTTCCGAATCGATAATAAGAATTATCATTTCAAAGTGAATTGGGGCCTAGACAGTAATTTAAGGTCTTTCAGTATTGTTGCCGAAGAATCTGAAGCTCAGAAACGCCATGAGCGAAGTCAAGCAGCCGAAAAACAAGTGATGCAAGATATGATCAAAGAGATCAAAAAGCATACGGAAGAAAAGAAGTGCTATGGTAAATAAATATCAAAAAATAATTGGAAAGTATAGCAAGAGGATCCTTTAGCTATTTACACTTACCCTAACCATTGCAAATTCTACTGGGCTTGTTATCATTCCCCAAAAAAAACTAAAGTAAAAATCCAAGGTATCAAACTGTAAAAAACATAAAAGAATATCGGGTTTAAGTTTTTTGAAGTGTAAGTATTTTTATTCATAAACGATTAACATAATAACCATTCAAATATATTATACTGATACAGATATTTTAAAGTATTCCATTGGTTAATAATTTCGCTAATTATATCTTTTGGTAATGTATATTTACCAAAGATGTTTATCAGCATGAATTATAACTATTTCCTAAACATATTTTAATTAGATTTTCTTCATGAAAAAAATTGATGTTTTAACTATTTGGGGTTGGAGTGGTCTAATATTATCAGGATTTTTAATTTTCATTTTGCCAAAATTAGACTGGATTGGTTTTTTTGGCGCTTTATTAATGATTTTTGCATTTTTAGTACATTGTGTTTGTCTCCTTGCAATAATTATAGACTCACTCAGAACAAATTCATTTTTCATAAAAATATGTACAATTACAGTTCTCTTCTTGTATTCATATTTCTATTTCCTAAAAATATTACCGGTAGTTATAGATGATTATTTCCCTTTTCATTTAAGCTGGGCAATTTTCTTGCTAATATTTTTACCTATATTACTTAATTTAAGACAAATAATTCTCTATCCATTTAAGGGAGGATTTGAACAGTTTACATTAGATAAAATACCAAAAAAAATAACCTTCGGAATTATAACAATATGGTTGCTTTTTGGTCAATATTCTGTGACTAGGGTCAAAGATGGGTTCACAAGCCCAGAAGTGTTGGCAAAAAAAATTCAAGAAGATGCTAGTAAAAACTACAGGGTTGGAGCAATTTGTAATGATGGAACAAAATCATTTGCACTAGGTAGTGGAGCATGTTCATGGCATGGTGGTGTATATGAATGGGTATATGAAACAAAATTTAACAAATCAAGATACCAATGCTTGAAAGAAGCTAAGGAAATATCATGGATTGACTAAGAATTTTTATTTAAGAACAATATTTGTTGTATTAAATCATCTAAATTATACCCCTCTCTAACTTCAATCAATTGTACACCATTTTCTATACAAAGAGCTTTTTTGCGATTATCTCGCTCAACATTTTTTTCATATGCCTCCTGACCACCAAAAAAATCTACAGGTCTATCATGCTGTGCACCGTGATATTCAATACCTATTTTCAGTTCAGGAATCCATATATCTAAATGCTGTTTACCCAACCATGAAGGACGACCATGTTGAACGATATTATAATTTGAGAATTTTTCTTTGATCTGATAATATAAGTTTGTTTCACCGATCCAACCCTCACCTATCTTTGGTAATCCCCTTGATAGCCTGAATTCATTTTGAAGGATATCAATTATAGTTGAAAAAATTTCAAGCAACTTGTCTTCGACATAGTATATAAAACAATCACTATAAATATTTTCTCCTTTGTAAGGATCCCACTCGAATCTTCCGCTGTATTCGGAAAAACCAAATTTATGCTCATCATATCTTAGCCAAATATTAGATTTATTACCGTTCCAGTTTGAGTTACTCCTAAACTTCTGAATAAGTTCATGATATTTACGTAATACTGGTTCGTTTTTTTTATTCCGAATATATTCATTAGAGAGGTCCTTTAGAAGCTTAAATCTTTTTGTCCTATCCTGTCTTTTGTCAACTTTAAAAGTTGGGAATTCTTTATTTATCTGTTGAATTGTTTTTAATTCACCAAAAAGGACGTGGTAAAAAGAATATTTCTCTTGATAGAAACTCTCCAGAAAATTATCTACGAAAAGAATAAAATCATTTAGATAGTCGATAATGTATTGGTTGTATTGAGATAAATTAAAACATCTTTTCACCAAGTATTCTCCAGTAAGGTGTCTCTTCTTTTGTTCAATTTCTTTAGAATGTAAATCAGAGAAATACTCGTCAAAATCCCAATCAATTATTTGTTTTATAGATTCAATTTTAGAATCTTTTGCATCGTTCCAAAAACGAACGTTTCCCTTTATTTCAACACTGTATAAATTAATCCCTTCCAATCTTTTTGGAAGAAACAAATTACCGCCAACATATTCCAATTTACCCAAATCGGTTACAGGTGTATCGCGCAGATTAATATCGCCTTCAACACGTCTAAGATTACCTAGATTTGAAACATTGGAATATCTGACCGACAAATTCCCTCCGATATATTCTAGTTTACAAAGCGTTTTAAGTTTGCTCGTATTATTGTTCAAGCAAAAATCAGAATTAATATGTATTAGTTCTCCCAGGTCTGTAAGATTATAGTTGTCAATATAAAGATGTCCAACAATTTTTTTTACATTTCCTAATGATGGGAATTCACCTTGTATTCTTACATCTTGTCTCAGATGTCCTTTTAAATCAAGTTTAGATTGCAAACCATAAAAGGAATTAACACAATAGTCATTAAAGTTACTCATCTAATTTCAATGATGTATACAAAGTTCTTAAGTACTTTTATTTGTTCAGGAGTTGTTTTTGTAGATACCAAATTTGTTGTAGGTAACTGAATTTTTGGATCTATATTTTCAACTAAATTTATTAGATAGGGTGATTTCACACAATAGGTTACATTACTCAAACCAGAAACTCCGGATACTGAAATTCCTATAACATCTCCTTTTGAATTAAAAGTTGGACCGCCACTATTCCCAGGCTGTATTGGTGTAGTCATTTGATATCTTGTTAAATCACCCTCATAACCTGACTTTGAACTAATAATTCCGTTTGTGAATTTTATCTCATCTCCGAGTATGAATATATTTGGATAACCTAAAGAAAAAATTGTTGAACCAACATCAAGAATACTGCTAGATATTTTATAGGGAATGTTCCCTAAAGATTTAAATTCTGGATCTGTTATTTTTAAAATTGCTAAGTCATTAGTCTTATCATCTAATAAAACCTTTGCAACATATGACTTAGTAAAATCCCCGTTAATCCCTTTCACAGTAATGTTCTTGGCTGATTCAACAACATGAGAATTGGTGGCAATAAAACCTTGTGAATTTAATGCAAAACCAGACCCTGTTCCTGTTACAGGTAATTCAGTAGGGTTAACAGCAGGAAAGATTTTATTGTAAATAATTACTGGTTCTTTTTTGCCATTAAAAAGCTCTAAAATTCCTCCTGATAGAATTGCAAAATAATTATAGTCTACCTGTTTATTATTCGGGTAATATTTAGTGTTGTAGACAACAAATGAACCTGTTGGTTTTAAAATGGCCTTTAAATCACCCTCAATCCAGTTTGGCAGATTATTCCCATTCAAATAGTACAACTCATAATAGTTTGAATCTAAGTTATACTTTAGAGCAACCTTGAATGAAAATCCACTTGTTAAATCTTCATAAATACCTTCATTTGCTTTGATTCCTGTGACAGCCCAATATTCTCTGAGTTTTTGCTCATTCCATTGGGTGCTTAAATTTATTTGAGGCGTAGGTTGATAATTCAATTTGGCATTAACTGGACTGACATCCAATTTATTGAACCAAATTCCATTTTTTGTAAGTTCAATTATTGTAATTGTCTTGGTATCTGCTGGAAAAGCCTTAAAAGTTAACGTTATGTCTTTTCCTGTTTCAGGTGTCTGTTTTCTGCTGTAGGCTTGATTAAAACGAATATTGGACCTAAATGCAAAGTCATTAGTATAAATGCTTTCAATACTATCTCTTAGCTTTTCAACTTGTTTTTGTTTTTGAATTAATTTCTGTTTTGACTTTTCAAGTCTATTAAAAACAACATTAGGATCATTTAAATCTGTTTTTACTAATTCCAGTAATAGCTCTTCAGACATATTTGGAATAGCTAATACCCATTTGCTTAGTGATATCTTCATCCAGCCGGCAGATGAATAATAAATTGCAGAGTTATTCAACCTCATATGAACAACTGTTGAATCTTTAAAAACTTCAATTTCTCTAACAGCCAATCTGCCTGGATAACCAACTTCTACATTAGGCCAACTTTTGGTATATAAAAGTTGAGAATAAGAATTATTTACACTGAAAAATAAAATGCAAATTAGAAAAAGTAGACTTCTCATTTAACAAAATTAATATTGTTCATTACAATCATCACAGACTCCACCATTTATATCATATTCATACCCACCACATTGGGAGCAGTTGTTGTAAACTTCATCCTCACAAGAACTACAATAGTCCTCATAATCTTCTTTTTCATCACCACATCTAGGACAAGTATACTCCTCTTGTTCTGAGCTTCTATCATCTTCAAAGGATGACTCATCTGTTGAACCACAATCTCTACCAATAATAGTTACAGTATACTCATAACCTCTGTCACTTGTATATGAGCATGACCCATCACTATCTAGTTCTTCAGGAGAAAAATGATCATCATCCATCCAACCACCATTTCCAAAGTATATTTTGGTTACTTCATTATACTCTACTTCAACTTCTAGCGTATAAGTGCTGTTGGTGCCAGTATTTGGGTTATAGTATTCTACTTCGGCGCAGTAAGTACCATCCTCAAAACCTTTTTCTGTTTGGCCTTCTATGGGATACTCGTCATTATAGTATTCTTCATCAGAACTACCACAAGAAGTAAGTAAAATCACCAATAGAAAAATACTTAGGTTATAAAATCTTTTCATAACAATTCAATTTTTACCGAGAAAATCAACCCAACCTTCCCATCCTTTACCTGCATATACCTCATTACAATACTTCGGCAACCCAACAGGAATTTGTCCTAAATCATAGCGTTTAAAATAATCACTACTACTTTTGATAGCAAGGTTTTGGATTAGTGATTTTGCAATACTGTATTCTAGATAATTTCTATTTTGAGGCGCTACAATTCCAGTCCCTAACCAATCACCGTAACTAGTCCATCCCTTGCCTTTATAGTAATAATGAGGTGCCTTTGGAATGTTAATTGGAAGTCTGCCGGTTTTCACAAATTCTTTCCATTCAGAGGTTGAACTAATATTTAGGCTCTTTACAATCTCCCTGGCTTCGTCATATTCAAGATAATTTATACTTCCTGTCGCTCTATTTCCACTTCCAAGCCAATCACCAAAATCCTTATATCCTAAACCTTTATAAACCTGTTTAGGACTATACGGAATATTGTTTGGCTTTTTTCCAGATTTACAATATTGTTTCCATTCCTTTTCACTTTTCAAGTTGAGTTTATGGACATGTTTTATTGCTTTTTCGAAAGGCAACCAGTTTATATTTTTTGTGGAAATGTAATTCGAATCAAGCCAGTCATTAAAACTTATCCAACCTTGATCTTTATATGTATTATTCGGATTAGAAGGAATATCCTGTGGTTTCGACCCAGAAGTACAAAATCTTTTCCAATCGCTCACAGTATTGAGTTTTAGGCTTCTTACAAATTCTCTTGCTTCTTCAAATGATCTAAATTGTTTGTCTTTATTTGAGACTTTCCCTGTTCCAAGCCAGTCACCATATCCTAACCACTCTTTCGAGTAAAATTTGTTTGGCTTTTTTGGAATATTTAATGGAAAATTTTTGGACTTGCAATATTCACTCCAGTCTTTTTGTCCGGTTAATTTTATGGATCTAATGAAACTTCGTGCTTTGTCAAAACTGAGAAACGTAATATTTAACTTCGATTTCTCCTGATTCCCTAACCAAAAATGTAAATCCATCCATCCATTATCCTTATACACTCGTCTCGGGTCAGAAGGAATATTGTTTGGTTTGGCTCCTGATTTACAGTATTCTTGCCACTCTTTTTGACTCTGTAAATTTAAACTTGATACAAAGAATTGTGCCTTCTCGTAGTCTAGATACTCTCTGTTTTGGTTGGCGATAATTTCGGTACCCAACCAATCTGAATAACTTAACCATCCCTCATCTATATAAGCTTTTTCGGGAGAATATGGGATTTCACTCGGTCTTTCAGATGTTTGACAAAATTTTATCCATTCCGATCTCGTTTTCAAATTTAAATCTCTTGCAAATTGTCTAGCTTTCTCAAATTCCCAATATTCCCTTTTGAAATTAGCTATTGATCCTGTTCCTAACCAATCTCCAATTCCAATCCAACCCGTTTTTTCATAGGTTTGATTGGGGTTACTAGGTATATTAAAAGGCTTTTTACCAGATTTGCAGTAGATTTTCCATTCAAGTAAATTTTTTAAGCCAAGTTCTCTAACAAATTTCCTTGCCCGATCAAATTCTAAATAATTCCCATTAAAACCTGGCTTTGTGCCCAGCCAATCTTCTATGGATAGGTATCCATCGTTTCTGTATACAATATTGGGATTGGTTGGAATATTAGGAGGTCTATTTTTTGATTTTCTGTATTGATTCCATTGAGTCGATGTTTTTAAATTCAATGACCTCACAAATTCTCTTGCCTCATTAAATTTCAAGAATTCAAGATTCTTATTTGCAATTCGACCACTTCCCAACCAATCACCAATGGACAACCAACCCTGATTTTCATAAACTTCGTTTGGAGTATTTGGAATGTTATATGGTTTCTGTCCGGATTTTACATATTTTCTCCATTCAAAATCGTTGTTTAATCCTAACTCCCTAACATACTCCCTCGCCTCCTCAAATGGCATCCAAGAAAATCTTGATAGTTTTTCCCAAAGTTTGATTTGGAGTTGGGAGGCTAGTTCTGATTCGTCGACAAAATCGGAGAACACTTCGAGATGAAACTGATTCTCTTTTGATTCTTTTGAGGTTTTAACCTCCGCTTTGTCTTTGAAATATTCCACAATGCGCTCGTCATTGGAAGCAAGACCTCGGACAATGGAGAGAATTTCTTGGAAATTTTCGTTGTCTATTTCTTGTGTGGTGTCGTCATAAATAACTGGTAGAATTACATAGCCCCAGTCTTTTCCTTCCTTTTTTCGGAGCGCCCGGCCTAAAGCCTGAACGATATCGACTTTACTTTTTCTGGGGTCAGAGAAGATGATGCAATCAATGTTTGGAACATCGACACCTTCAGTTAAACATCGCGCATTTGTTATTAGGGAATGTTCAGATTTTGCAAATTCTTGAACAATACTGTTTCTTTTCGAGGTGGCTTGTTTTCCAGATACAGTAAATGTATCAATGGGTTTATAATTGTATGTATTTGTAATGTATGTTTGAAGCTCTTTGTTGCGAACGGCTTTTTCTATGGATGAATGAAAAGAGACGGCGTTTTTAATTGGAAACAACTTCATTGCCTTACGCAAAGCCAACATAGATGCAAGTGACCTTGCTTCGGTTTCTTTCTTCCATTTGTCATTCAATTGAACCAAATTGTTCTCTTTGATAAATTCAGCAATTTCTGCTTTTCGTATATCAATGGTGATCACCTTGTAATCAGTGAGTAAACCTGTTTCAATTGCTTCTTTGAAACTCATGTGAGCGAAAGTATCTCCATAGATATCTTCGTCATCCATGGAAATAATATCATCTTTTGAGCCCCTGTAAAAGCGCTCTGTTGCCGTCATGAAAATTCGCTTATCAATCTTGATATTCTCTTCAAAAAGCAAATGACTAAACAGTTTTTTGTCGGAGCCAACAGTTTTATGTGCCTCATCAAAAATTCCTAAATCAAATGAGAGGCCTAATTCTTTTGATACCTCAGCAATGATTCTTCCACTTTGGTAAGTTGTGAAAATGTATATTTCTTCCCCTTGATTTTCTTGCAACCAATTCTTGATGTATTCTGAATCGGTCTGGCAAGGAACACCTATATTTTCGGTATAATATACAATGTCATCATCTTTACCAATCCCTTCATCTGAACAGATGCAAAGCCATTTAGCTTTTTTGCCCCGAGCAACAATTTCTCGGAGATAAACATCTAAAGTTTGCTTCACCAAAGACAAACTTGGGACGGCAATAATTGTACGTTTTGATTTTAATTCATTGGTTATCCAATAACCCGTTAAACTTTTCCCTGCCCCACAAGGAAAAATCAGTTTACCCCTAGATTGTTTATCTTTTTTAAAGTAATTCTTCGCATTTTGCAATGCCTTTACTTGATGTTCTCTAGGTTGATAAGGAACTAACTTTTCAGGTCGTTTGCCTTGAATAAACAGATTATAGCGATCAAAAAAGTTCTCTTCTAACCCTTGCCATGTATCATTCAAAAGCAAGTAAATCGGCTTGGTGTTCAGTTTATTGAAAACCCTCGAGGTAATATCTGCCGTTGAGCAAATATACCCCTTGGTGATTTTTGTGTTCGACTCAAGTAATGAAATGAAAGTTGATACTTCTTTAAAAGTAACAGATTGGGTATTGTCTTGGTGAAACTTACATTGTATTGCATGGTATTCATCACCAGTTTTCGCTAATAAATCTATTCCTATATCCTGACTAGGCAAGCCTAACTCCTCCAAAACGACATTCGGAACTTTCGAAAACAACCAAACATCATCATAGAACGCATATTTTGGATCTAACTTGAAGTAGGCAAAAACCAGTTGTTCGAATGCATCTCCTTTGGCTTTATTGGAGAGGGTGGATTGTGTCTGGCAAAAAGAAACAAAAGATTTCATTGGAGTAATATTACCGGCTATGAAAAATCTATAAAAACAACACAGATTTTTCAGTCTCTAAATTACACATTTGAAACAATTTTTGCCCATCAAAAACATAATTAAAACAATTACTGCAAGGTTGCAAAAAATCAAAACACTCTAGATTTAAACTCAACTTTGCAACATGAATTTTGAACGTAAATTGATTTTTTTAGGTCGTTTGATTTTCATAACTTAGGCATCCAATATTTATTAAAATGCAATATCCTTACTATCCTAACGCCGACAAGTTTATTCCAAATGCTTCATCAGTCAATGCATGGTTAAAAACGAGGAAAAATAACAGCGCTAACAAACCAGGTATTTTTGAAACTGTAGACTACAATCGTGATCGAAATTGGTCAATTGCTTCAATTTTAATTGAATTAGCTGCTTTTTACTTCACATTTGATGGTGCTTATCAAACATTTGTATCAACTAAAAATATTGGTTCTCTTCTTGGAGCTTTGGTGATTGTTCTTTTGTTTATAATCTTTGATGTTTTCGGTATAATGCTACATGGTCAAGACAAACCGAAAAGAACAATCAACAAATCATTATATTTAGTTACTAATGATCCAAATGAACGATTAACCATCTTCAATTACTTAAAAGAAACTACATGGAGGGAATTCATTGGAATTTTGCTTTTGTCAATTTCTGCAGGTTTGAAGATATTCGGCTTATGGTGGTATAGACAAGGAATGGCTGAACAAATATTAATTGTTTTTACCATTCTATATGTTTTGGTAATATATATACATTCCGTTCATACCGTTTATTGGTGGCCAGCACGTAGTTTACGCAAGTCGATTGCAAAACAATATGACGCCTATGATTTACACATTAAGAATAATCTCCCAACAAACCCTTCAAATACCATTAATAGTCAACATGTTTTTAGTTTTCATTTTAAATCTGAGGCCAAAATACAAAACGAGAGATTAGTTGGTTCACCAGAAGGCAGGGTTCATGTGATTTCTAGTGGTAAAGGTGATTTCACACTGAACGTAACGGGTCTATTATGGGATGAAAACATTGTTAGTCTGGCAGGGCAATGGGAAAGCGATTACGTTAGTGATTTAATTAATGCCTGTATAACAGTTCAGCTTCTCCAAAATAATGTGATTGTTAATGGGGCTGTACCCAACGTTCAAATTAATCAAACAGCTCAAGCCTAATATTTAATTTTTCATAAATCAAACTGCATGAAAAGGAAAAACATCTTTGTTATAATAACGATTACCGTTATTCTATTAGCAATTCTTTTGGTTTATTTATTACTTAGGAGCAGTTCAAAGTTAAATGATAAACATATTTCAATAAACTTTGAAATTCATAATTGTCCAACACTCGAGTCGAATACTGAGCTTTTAAGAAGTGAATTTATAAAGCCTTTGCTAACACATACAGTTATTACCGAAAATAATGGTTTAGAGAACCTGTACCTAACTAAAGTCTCTTGCGATAATATCTCTTTTTCAATTCCTGCGTTAGGAATAAATTCTTTTAGATACAAAAATGAAGCCGCTTCGCTTAAAGAATCTTTAATGACTTCTATATCACGTAAAAAAGATGAAGAGTCCTTTTTTAATAATTGGAGTGCGGATGGCTATTCAGATTTAGAGAAGATTTTACTAAAAGGGCACCCTAAACATAAAAAAAATGATTCGTTGGTCTATCTTTCACAAATAGTAAAATCTGAAAGTGACGAATTGATTCCTGACTCTGTGATCATAGACAAAACTTGTCAAAAAGAGCAACCACCATTTTTATTTTCATCAACTGCAAATTTTCGAAAATTTGTTGATGACCAGCTTAAAAAAAATAAAAATGCTATTTATGAAAATGGTAAAACTGGAAATATTGAAATTTTCATCTGGTGCGGTGAAGGTTATAATGTAAATCCCGAAGACCGGGATAACGATGGTGTATTGAATGAACAAGACAACTGTCCCGATGAACCAGGTGAAAAAACTAATAGTGGGTGTCCGAAAAAAAATGATGACGAGGATGAAGTTGATGAAATAGAGATCACTACTAATGTTGATAATCCATCAGAGTCAAATAAAGTTTCCAATGTATGTTTGGGCTCAGATAGACAACTAACCTGGGATGGCGAAATAAGAACCTTGAAAATTAGAATAACCTCTACTGAAATTAATGATATCATTAAAGAAATCGCTAAACATCAGACTATTCCATTAAGTGATAATGAGCGAGAGAATTTAACACAAATTAATCCTAAACGAACACCGATTAAGGTAGAGTATTATGATCCTAAAAAACGAAAATACATGTCTGTAGATGTAAAAACAGGCTCAGACAAAATTATACATTGCTACAATATTTTACCGTAATTCAATTTTTCTATGAGATTTTTAATTTTATCCTTGATACTTATATTTTCCAATTTTTCAGGATACTGGGCTAACAAAGTCACTGTTTTGGTTGATTACACAATGACAAAGGGGCGGATTGATGGTTTAAAAAAAATCTACCCTAAAATATTCAACGAAAAACGTCAAGTGGATATTGTTTATTTAAGCAGTGGTATTAAAATGCTAACATCAAATAAATATGAAGTTTTTAAGCCTTCTTGTAAATTTGATGAACGCACGGAACTAATCCGCTTCGTTGATAATAATAATTATGATTTTAAATGCGTAGTTAATTTACCTAACTCATGTTTAGAGGTACAACAAGATTATGCCATAGCGTCAATTGACAACCTGCCAAAAGATGGTAAAAAAGACTTGAAAAGAAGTTCAAATATCCTTCTTATAGATTTAAAAGGAGTGATTACTATCGAGACACCATTGATCGAATTATATGCAAATAATAGTATTGTAGATGTTGGGCAAGAGGTTGAATTCCGTGCAAAAATATCTAATATAAAATCAGTTTCGGATTCCAGATTTGAATGGATAATCAATGGAGAAAATACTAAGATAGAACAGATAACAAACGAAACAAAAAATTTTACCTTTCGAACTGATTTACAAAGTAATTCTTTGGTAAAATGTCAACTAGTGATCAACGGTTGCACCTACGAAAGCTCTGCATTAGAAATTTCGGTGAATGAATGTGAGTTTTCAGTTCCCTACTTATTGGATTTTAATGCCCCACTGGCATTCAGCATGAAAGAAAAATATCCAAATAGGCATTACATCGCACCTCTAAATAATTCTGACCAATCTAAAATCATTTTGATCAAACAAAAATGTTTTTTTAATGAATTCGAGTTAGAGGTAAGCAATATGGCTGGAATCATTTTAAAAACAGAACCTTACAAAATAGATGAAGAAAAATCTCGAGAAATATTACAGTTTTTGTCGATTAAGGATAATAAGATTAAAGCCATCGATATTAAAGCGACTATTGAATATTTTCCGGCCCAAGAGTTGTTCATTAAAGTAATACCTAAGAACTTAAATATCCCTTACAATAATTTACCAAAATATGAGGTTTTCTTTAAAGACTGTCAGTAACCATTTTATTTTAAGTATTTTTCTTTGTACTGTTTATTTTTCATTTGCTCAAAATACGAACTATATTGAAATAGGACAATCTAACTGGGCAGAGGAAGAGTTTAAAATAAGAAAAGAGAATAATTGTATCATCTTTTCATCATCTTTCAACCTTAAATATTTCGCTGATTCGACTCATAATGTTAGCCCTAAAATATCAACAAAACAGATTTTTATTAAGCCTGATGTAATTAACAAACGTGTGATTTTAGGCGTAAGTCTGGGGACTACAATATTAATAAAGCTGCCATATGAACTAAGCCAACAAAATATTAATAAATTCATACCAAATGATTGGGAAGTTAGAAAAATATCAAATGATTCTAACGGCTTTAATTATTGTCTTTATAGAATGGGTAAAGATAAATGTACAGAAGAAAAAACTTTCGATTTATTTAAAGATGTTTATATCCGATGTCTTAACCTAATTAGTCAATCTGAAAAAACAGTAGAATTTGCCAATTACAATTTAAATATTTTACAAAATCAAATTAAAAAAAATGTCGAATTTCAAGATTCCATACGTATTTTAATTGATTCATTAACTTCGGTGGTGAGTGGTTTTTCCGTTAGACCAAATCAGGATGAAAATACGAAGCCACATACATTAGGTTTCGAATGGAACAAGTCCTTAATTAGTTTCAATAAAAACATTGGAGATTTTAATTTACAGAAACTAGACTACAATGCGCTAAGCCTGAGTTGGAAGTATTCTATAAACTCAAATATTAAGATTGGTATTGGTTACCAATATGGAGAATCTAATTTCAGGACCGAAACCAGTTATGATTCAACTGCAACCACAACCGAGACTGATCTGGGGTTATCGTATACAAAGTCAACTATAATTCGAAATTTAACCGAGAATAACTCTCTTTCTTTTAATGCAATTCTCTTGAATTTTGGTTTCATCAAGAACATTGGTGATGAATTCTCCATTGAAATGGGTACAAGTGTTTCTTATTGCCCGAGATTGTTGGTAAATACCAATGTAATCGATGGTTTCGCAGATTATAAAGGTTATTTCCAGGGAATAAGCGAAACACTATCTGATGTTTCAGATTTGGGCCTCGAGTCAAATTTATCACTATTAAACAATAAATATCAGACAACAAATTCATTAATTCAATTCTCGCTAAGTCCCGGTATTCAATATGAAGGTGAGAGATTCTTTTCAAGAATAGGCGTTGGTTATTCTCTTTTATTTTTTAATCAAGTCTCCAATATTCAATCTAATAGATCAAATGAAATAGGTGAATTCAATAGTTCACTTTCTACATTTGGTGATTTTTCAGCACAAACATTGACATTTACTATCTCTGCAGGAATCAAATTATAATGAAAAACATTTTACTTATCCTTATTGGCTTTTATTGTTTTCAAGTTAAAGGCCAAACATGTTCAATTTCTGCATCAACATCAACGTTATGCAACGGGCAGTCGAGCACTTTGACATTTGCTCATGATCTACCTATTGGAAGTGCTTTATTTTGGACTCCAACTTCACAAACTTCAAATAGCATAAACGTTGCTCCAACAACGACTACAATTTATAGTTGCACAGTGACAGATGGTAGCAATAGCTGTACTTCTTCAATTACAATTACAGTGAATAGCATACCCACAGTAACTTCAACAACACCTGGGTCTCGTTGTGATGCCGGAACCGTAAATTTAAGTGCAACCGCAAGTGCAGGTATTGTAAATTGGTTTACTACCCCGACAAGTGGTACTTCTTTATTTACGGGTAATACTTATATACCTAGCATTAGTACAACAACGATATTTTACGCAGAAGCATCAAACAGTGGTTGTACTTCTGCAAGGACCGCTGTCACAGGGACAGTAAATCCGACACCAGCGTTATCAATAGTTAACAATCAAAGTTTATGTGCAGGAGATAATTCAACAGCAATTATATTTAGTAGCAGTATTTCAAGCGCTACGATTTCTTGGAACAATACAAACAATGCAATAGGACTTGCGTCAAGTGGAAGTGGCAACATCCCTTCATTTTCTACAATAAATAACACAACTTCAAATGCAACTGCAACAATTTCAGCAACTGCGTCAGTAAATGGATGCACGAGTTCTTCTATATCTGTTGTGCTTATCATTAAACCCAAGCCAACATTATCAGTAGTATTGAGTCAAACAATTTGTGCGGGGGATAATTCATCAGCAATTTCATTTTCAAGTAATATTGCTGGTTCGACATTTTCATGGAGCAACACCAATACTTTAATCGGTTTATCAGGAAACGGAAATGGGAATATTGCTCCCTTTGTTACTACAAATAACTCTAGCACAAATGCTAATGCTGCTATTACAGCATCGGCAACTGCAAATGGATGTACTAGCAATTCCATCTCGTTTAATATCACGGTAAAACCAAAACCAAATATTGCCAATCAAAATTTCAGTTTTTGTAGTTCTACAAATTACACATCTAATTGGACAGGAGTAATTCCAACTAATACGGTTTACACTTGGAATGTAACCAATAACACCCAAGTAATTGGTGAAACAAATAACAACGTAGCATCAGCATTTAGCCAAACACTAACAAATCTTACCTTGCTGAATCAAACCGTTGTATACTCAATAACACCAAGTGCTGATGCATGTGTCGGTAGCCCTTTTACACTAAATCTAGAAGTAAAGCCTTCTCCCCTAGCGAATGCAGGACAAGATTTTACAAAAACTTGCGTAGATAATATCAATGGTAGTTCGATAGGCAGTTCTTCAGTGACTGGATTTAGTTATTCCTGGTCACCTTCTAACGGTCTAAATTTCACAAATATTTCAAACCCAAATGCTAATCCAAGCACCAGCACAATTTATACTCTAACAGTTACAGATCAATTGAGTAATTGTAGTGCTGCAGATCAAGTTGTAGTAGCAGTAAATAACACAGCCCCTACGGCTAATGCTGGAGCGGATGGAAATATTACATGTGTTTCTAACCCTAACGGAATTACCATTGGTACAAGCCCAATTATTGGTTATTCTTATGCTTGGAGCCCTATTACAGGTCTTGCAAGTTCAAATTCAAGTTCAACAGTTGCAAATCCAAATACATCGCAGCCATATACACTTACAGTAACAAATAACACAAATGGATGTATTTCAACAGACCAAGTAGTTGTCTCGGTAAATAAAACAAATCCCACTGCAAATGCAGGAATAGATCTAACTAAAACTTGTACCCAAAATACAAATGGTGCTTCAATTGGGTCTTCTTCTGTTTCTGGAAATGTTTATTCTTGGTCGCCAAGTTTGGGTTTAAGTTCAACATCAATTGCTAATCCGACGGCTAATCCAACTGTGAGTACGACATATACTGTCTTGATTACAAATTCATCGAACGGATGTTCGAATTCAGATCAAGTAACCGTTGAAGTAAACCAAACACCGCCCCTTGCAGGTGCTGGCTCAGACTTTACTAAAACCTGCATTTCTAATGTATTTGGAAATTCAATTGGTATGTCGGCTCTTCCAAATGTCAACTATTCTTGGTCACCATCGACAGGTTTAACAGCATCAAATATTGCCAATCCAGTTGCCAATCCGACTTCTACAACTACTTACGAATTAACTGCTACGTCAAGTATAAACGGTTGTACGGCAACCGATCAGGTAGTTGTTTCTGTTAATCAGAACGCACCTCTGTCTAACGCTGGTAGTGATTTCACAAAAACATGTGTTTCTAACTTAAGTGGAAATACGATAGGTATCAATCCTATTTCAGGAATTACTTATTCATGGCTTCCAAGTACAGGATTAACCTCAAATAATATAGCAAATCCTATAGCAAATCCAAGTCAAACAACTTTATATACATTGACCTCAACAGATGTTGTCAATGGTTGCACTTCTTCAGATCAAGTACTTGTTACTGTGAATAATTCTACTCCTACTGCATATGCTGGGCTTGATGCGACTATTACATGTAATCAAAATACCAACGGTGCAGTTATCGGAATGCCACCAGTGAGTGGAATCACATACTCATGGACTCCAAATAATGGACTTACATCTTCAAATCAAAGTGAAGTTATTGCTAATCCAAACGTCAACACAACTTACACTTTAACTGCGACGAATACTGCAAATGGATGCGTTAGTTCAGATGCGGTATCAGTGAATATTGATATAACACCTCCTCTTGTAAATGCAGGTAATGACCTAGTGATATGTCAGGGTGAGCAAGTTTTATTGAATGGGACATCAAATGGAGTTCAAGTTAATTGGGCGCCATCTTTCCTCGTTCAAAACCCTAATCAATTGAGTACTGAAGGGAATATATCAGGCACCACAACATTTACATTAACTGCAACAGCAAATAATGGTTGTATGGCTCAAGATTATGTTACTGCTCAAATTTCAATTGTACCGAGTAGCGGATTAAACACAAGTTATGAAATTTGTCAGAATGAAACGCTTGATTTAATAGTTAATTCTGGCGTTACATGTTCATGGTCTGGAATCTACACTGGAGTTGGCAATAGTGTATCCTTAGGTGGATTAGAAAGCGGATTATTGAACCTCAACCTTACAAATAATGATGGCTGTGCTGCCAGTGAGACAATTTCTGTTGTTGTCAATCCAATTCCATATCCAATTATTAGCGGGGCTCAGGCGGTATGTCAGAATAGCTATTGGGAAAAATATAGCGTGCCTTCAACTTCGAACGAATTGGCTTGGAGCGTGAATAACGGTGAATTAATGTCATTTAGTAATGCAAATGATGCAATTGTTCATTGGGGTTTAGGAACTTCAGGTATTATTAACATAACTGAAACTATTTCACAAACCGGTTGCACGAACAATTACAGTTATGAAGTATTACTAGATAATAGTATAGCATTGGATACTGCCGAGGTACTTCAATTATCTTCGAATGTACTCTATACGCCACAAGATTATACATTTATGAACTGGGGCTATCAATCGATTCAAACAAATATTCCGGTATCTATTGGTGTGTATTCTCAATATTGTAATTTTCCAAACTTTGACCCTAGTCAAAATTACTATTGGGTTGAAATTGGAGATGGGAATGGTTGTGTAACTAAATCTTACTTCAATAACCCAATATTTACTGCTGATTTGGAGCATATAACTTCACAACATATTCAAGTATTCCCGAATCCAACTTCTGGATTTGTAACTATCGAAACCGGCTTTTCTGAATTCAATTTTGAAATTATTACAATGGAAGGTCAGGTACTCAAATCTGGAAAAGGTTCTTATTCAATTGACCTTACTGATTTTGACTACACTCCAGGTATTTATTATCTGAAAATCTCTTCAAATGGAAGTTTTTTCAAACATAAAATCATCAAGCTATAATGAGATTATTTAGAGTATTAAGTGTAGTTTGCTTCCTTTATTCATGTGACACAAAACCAGGCGATGACCTCTTTGGGGGTGGAAATCAGAAACGACAATCTTCAGATTGGTTTGGGGGTAACGGGGATGCTGAAAAAGAAGAGTTGGAACATGAGACTCCTAAAAAACCAAAACCAATTGTAAAAGAAGAAAAGACACTTGGAGAAAAATTACTTGAAGTCTCTGTCTCTATTTGTACATACAATAGAAACGGAGACCTCATTCCGATTGGTTCAGGGGCATTCATAAAAGACAACCTTATTGTCACAAACGTACACGTTATAGATGAACTATCTACTATCGTGGCAATTCGTAATTCAGACAAAAAACAAATAAATGTAAAGGTTTATAAGGTTGACCCAATGCATGATGTGGCGGTACTCAAAACAATCAGTTTTAAATCTGAAGATTTTTTAAAGATCAAATCAAAATTCCCAAGGATTGGAAATGATGTTTGGGTAGCAGGCACACCACTTGGTCAAGAAGGCACTATCAGTGATGGTATTGTAAGTGCCATTCGTAAACACAAGCCCTTTGATTTTGACCAAATACAATTTACTGCGCCAATATCATTTGGCTCGAGTGGAGGGCCGCTGGTAAATACCGATTTTGAACTCATTGGAATAACCGTTTCTGGCATTGATGATTTTGACGCTCAGAATTTAAACTTCGCCGTTCCTGCAAAATATATCAGCCATTTATTGGATGATGAGAATAACTAATTGAATATGAGAATAACTTCTACGATTAGATTATTCCCAATTCTCTTTCTCCTATTGAGTTCAATTACTTTTGGGAGTAACCATCCTGGTAATGCCACAATAAAAAATCAGGAAATATCTTTACCTAAAAGAGTTTATATCTGTAAAGGACCAGAATCATATAGGTATCATTCACGAAGCAATTGCCGAGGTTTGAATAATTGCACTACCGAAGTATACTCTGTTTCAATTGCGCACGCTAAAAGAATAAATAGAACAGCCTGTAAAATTTGTTTATGATGAAATTCACACTTACATCCTTTTTCATTCTAAGTCTATTCATAGTGAATCGCTTAAACGCTCAAATAACACGTGGTCCCATTATTCGATTTAATAATTTGAACTATGATTTTGGGACAATTGGACAAAACGAAGAAGCTAAATGTACTTTTAAGTTTATAAACGAAGGAGACCAACCGTTAATAATCACTAGTGCAAAAGGTTCCTGTAGTTGTACAGTTCCAAATTGGCCAAGAGAAATTATTCAACCCGGAAAAACTGGAGAAATTTCAATTATTTATGACACAAAAAAGGTTGGTAAATTTTCAAAATCTGTTAGGATAAGTTCAAATGATTCGATTAATCCAATGACCATATTAAAAATCACAGGTGAGGTTATTGAATTAATTGAGAATGACTCTAATGTCAGTTTGAATAATACACCAATTGATACTATTAAAATAGGGAATCAAACTTGGACAACATCAAATTTAAATGTTCAAACGTTTAGAAATGGGGATACTATCCCCGAGGCAAAAACAGACGAAGAATGGAAAAAAGCAGGCGAGGAAGGCAGACCCGTTTGGTGTTATAATAACAACGATTCTTCAAACGCACCTAAATATGGAAGACTGTATAATTTTTATGCAGTTTCCGATACAAGAGGATTAGCCCCAATAGGATTTCACATACCAACAAATCATGAATGGAATAAATTGGAAACCTATTTGGGTGGTGATTCAGTTGCTGGTGAAAAGTTAAGAAATAACGAAGGTTGGCAAACAGGTAATGGATCCAACTTAAGCGGATTCTGTGGAATCCCAGGAGGATCAAGAAATGCTAAAAGCGAATTTATTGATATACAAGCATCTGGTTATTGGTGGAGTACAACTAATCATGAACAGAGACAAAATTTTGCCTACATGAGAAGATTAAATGATGCCGATCCAAATTTTTACACAGACGATACACCGAAAATCAGAGGATGTTCTGTGAGATGTATTAAAAACTGATCATCTATTTGGAAACTAAAATAAAATTAGGAATAGAATTGTAATATTTTTTGTCATCATACAATTTGTAATCCCCATTGCCCCGCCTCATCTGGCTAAATACAAAAAGTCTAGATTTCGTTTTTACGAAATAAAGATTGTATCCCTCCTCGCCGTACTCTTCCTCTACAATATCACGATGTTCGTTATCGTCTGTCCAATCGGCACTTTCAAAATCTGTAGGGCAATAATCTAAGTCAAAGCTGAATGGAGAGGGCGTTTTTTTCAGGAAGCTTTCTCTTTCATTTTTAATAGATCTGAAGCTCAAATCAATTAGTGTTTCAGAAGAATGAAAATCTGCTATCTTTACTTTGATGAAAAAAGTAGAAGTTGTAGCAGCCGTCATAGAACATCAAGGTAAAATTCTAGCCGTTAGAAGAGGTCTTTCGAAACTCCCCTACATCTCAGAAAAATGGGAATTCCCAGGTGGCAAAATGGAGGAGGCCGAAACCGAAAAGCAAACAATAGTTCGTGAGATTCGAGAAGAACTCCACATGGACATTCACCCGAAAGTAAAACTATTGACTGTTGAACACACCTACCCCGATTTTCACCTCACCATGCATACATATTTGTGCGAAGCTGAAACGAGCACGCCTACATTGACGGAACATACCGCTTATAAATGGTTGATGTTGTCAGAACTTGATGAATTAGATTGGGCTGCCGCGGATATTCCGATAGTTAGCGCTTTAGAAAATAGATAATGGGATTTTTAGATAACATCCTTTCTAGTCTTCAGACAGGTTTCATTGACCGCGATTTTCCATCAGAATATCTTTACAGGCCTCAATTGCTGATCAACGAACCCGAAAAAAATAAACGAGTCCTTTCTACCCTACTATCAGAATTAAATGACTTAAGTGACCCTGCTAATGATGGGTTTTACTTTTCCGTTGCTTTTGTTACTACAAGTGGCTTGCAGTCCATCAAACAGGCGCTTGTTGAGCTTGAAGAGAAAGGTGTTAATGGGAAAATCTTGGCTTCTCAATACCTTAATTTTACGCAACCAGAAGCACTAAGACAAATTTTGGAATTTAAAAATATAGAGCTTAGAATTGCTACCTCTGGCGACTTCCATAACAAAGGCTATATTTTCAAGAAAGAAAACCATTACAACCTCATCATAGGGAGTAGCAACCTCACTGCAAATGCATTAAGCAGCAATAAGGAATGGAATTTAAAAGTATCAGCAACAAACAACTCTGACTTAGTACATCAAACCATCCTTGAGTTTGAAGCATCATTTCATTCGGCGACACAGGTTGACACTGCATTTATTGAACATTACAGGTTAATCTACAATAGAGAAAAAACTTTCAGATCGAAACTAGCTCATATTCGAGGAGAAGAACCTGCTGAACTGCCTATCCCAAATAAAATGCAAGAAATTGCACTTCAAAACCTAAATTCTCTGCGCCAAAAAGGACAAACTAAGGGCTTATTAATTTCAGCAACCGGAACTGGCAAAACCTATCTCTCTGCCTTTGATGCAAAACAATTTAGTGCTAAAAAATTGCTTTTTGTGGTGCACCGCAGGACAATCGCAGAGAAATCAATGCAATCCTTTAAAGCGCTGTTTGGCGATGCTGTACGTATGGGGCTGTATTCTGGAAATGAAAGAGAACTAGATGCTGATTTTATATTTTGTACTGTTCAAACCTTAGCAAAGGATGAACACCTACATCGTTTTCAAAAAAATCATTTTGATTATATCGTCATAGACGAAACGCATCGGGCTGCAGCCAAAAGTTACGACAGAATTCTACAACATTTCGTTCCAAAATTCTTGTTAGGTATGACTGCAACACCTGAAAGAACTGACGAAAAAGATGTATTTGAACTTTTTGATTACAATATTGCCTACGAAATTCGCTTGCAAGAAGCGCTTAAAGAAGATATCCTTTGTCCGTTTCATTATTTTGGCATTGGAGAGATCGAAGTTGATGGCATTTTATTAGATGACAAAGCAGATTTCAACTTGCTAATGTCTGAACAAAGAGTCGAACACATTCTTGAAACAATTCAAAAATATGGCTCCGATAATGGCATAGTACGAGGATTGGTATTTTGTTCCAAAAAAGAAGAGTGTCATTTTTTAGCTCAAGAATTCAATAAACGAAACCTTGTTTCAATTGCCTTAACCGGTGATAACAATGAGGACGAAAGGAGAAAAAGTATTCAGCGTTTAGAAAGTACCAGCTATACTGATAAGATTGACTACATTTTTACAGTGGATATTTTCAATGAAGGGGTTGATATTCCAAGGGTTAATCAGGTTGTGATGCTACGGCCTACCCAATCGGCAATTATTTTTGTACAACAACTTGGGCGCGGTCTTCGCAAAGCAGAAAACAAAGATTTCTTAACTGTTATTGACTTCATAGGTAACTACAGCAATAACTTCTTAGTACCGATTGCACTTTTTGGCGATGCGAGTTATAACAAGGATACGCTACGCAAACTTATTTCTGTTGGAAGCGAAGCAATACCAGGTACGTCTACGGTCAATTTTGATATCATAGCAAAAAAGCAAATTTTTAAAGCAATTGACAATTCAAATCTTCAACTCAAAAAAGACTTAATTGACGATTACAAGAGACTGAAAAACAAACTTGGTAGAATGCCGATGATGTGTGATTTTCTGGACACTAAATCGCGCGACCCTAAGAGTTATGTGGAGTATGCTAAAAGTTACTTTAGTTTTATTCAACTTATAGAAACCGAATTGCAAAGTCAATTGAGCACTCAACAAAAAGAGCTGCTAGCACTTTTCTCACAAGAAATTGCAAATGGCAAACGAAGTGAAGAAGCGGCGCTTTTAAAGCTTTTGATTGAAAAAAACAACTGCACTGAAACTGAATTAAAATCAGTTATTTCTGAGAAATATGGCTACCCTGTTTCTAAAAAAACACTTGATTCATTAGAACGAAATCTCAATTTTACATTTGTTGGCAAAGCACAAAATATTCTTATAAAAGCTAATGAAACTTTTCAGTTATCAGCCGATTTTAGAAAAGAAATAGCAAATGAAGTTTTTGTCAAATTTTTACAAGATGTACTGAATTACGCCACCAGGAAATTTGATAGCATTTTCAACCTCAACCTTTTCCAAAATGGATTTGTGATTGGTGCAAAATACAGCCGCAAAGATGTCTGTAGAATATTGAATTGGGAAAAAGATATCAGCAGCACTGTTTATGGTTACCGGACCCAAAATAAACAAACACCCTGCTTTGTTACCTATCGAAAATCTGAAGGAATATCACTCGGAACGCAATACAACGATCACTTTATTAATCCGCAAACATTTGCCTGGGAATCTAGATCAAACCGAAAAATTGATTCGGCCGAAATTCAAAATGTCATCCATTCTGAGCTCATTCTGCTCTTTATAAAAAAATCAGATGGTGAGGGAACTGATTTTTATTGCCTAGGAGAAGTATCTATCGTTGAAAATTCAATAGTTCAAGCCCAAATGCCTAAATCTGGGGAACCAGTTGTACATTTCAAGTATCAAATAAAAAATAGAGTTGAAGAGAACCTCTATAAATACCTCACGAGTGAATAGACTCCGTAATTGGCATCATTTTGATAAATGTATGTTCATTTGTTGAACAATCAAGTTGGCGAATAATTATATCAAAACCTGATATATTGTTCGATTCAGCTGAGCATATTTTTTTTATTGATTTAATCAATTCATGAATTGCATTTACTTCTGCTGACTTAAGCTCAAAATAATCGGAAATATGTCGTTTTGGGGAAATAAAGTATTTATCCTCAACCTTTTTAGCAAGTGCTAAATTGTTTTGAACTAAAATATCATCCAATGAAACATCACAAAAAGTACATTCTCCATAGCTTGCCCTGACATCGAATAGAACTGCTCTATTTCTAAAATCTGTATCGTCCGTATCTCTTTTATTTGAATTGCATTTGTAACAGAGTGCCTGATAATTGATTAGATCATCGATACCTTTCCAATTTTTAGGGACTATGTGATCAACTTCAAGTGCTCTAACATCTGAAGGTATTCCACATAATTCGCAAACATTATTTGCTCGATTTAAAACTTGATATCGAATACTTCCGTCAATAGGGCTTCTGTTTTTACGTCTATGATCCCAAATGAGCATTCCTCTTTTTAGTTTATAATCCTCAATTTTAGTTTTACAAAGCTGAATTAGTTCCTCTATGTCACGTTCTTTTAAATCACTAAATCCGATAAGCTCGTATTCATTCTTTTCTTTAAAAACAATCTGATTTTTTCTTAATACTTTTCCCACCATAGCGTTAACACGCTCTGTGTAATACTCCACCTGACTTAAATCATTTTGTACTAAATCAATGGCAATCTCTTCAGCCTTGGCTCTGCCGCTATTTTCCAACAAGTGCTTAATCATAATAGGCTGATAAACATGACTCATTCTCATGTTTTTGATTAAGTATGTCCTTAGTTTCTCAAAAAAAATCATCCCAATTGTATTTTCATCCACTCCAACGTCTCCTCATCACTGCTCCACACGTAACAACCTTTCATTCCACGGGTCATGAGCGTTCTATACGTGTTTTTGATGATCAGTTCTGCCATTCGTTGGCCTTTGGCTGGGTCGGTTTTCATCAATGACTTGAGGCCGTGGATGCTTTTGTCGCTGGAGGCGCGGGCAGTGGGTTGGCAGACCCATTGTCCGTTGCGGATCACGAGGTCAGGGCCCATGATGACGCCGATGTAGTCTACCTCGAGGCCTTGGCAGGTGTGGATGCAGCCGATTTGCTCAACTGAGGAGGGGCTGATGATCCAGAGCATGCCGTCTTGGGTGAGGTTCCATTGTTTGGCGAAGTTGTGCTCTGGAAAGATGATGTCGTTGGCGGTTTTGTCTTTTTTGGAGTTCCAGGGCCAGCAGTAGCCGGCTACCATGCGCGCGCGGTTGCGGTATTGGTTTTTGTCGAGAATGCGCTCGTAGAGTTCATTGGGCGTTTGGCAGACTTGGAAGTCGTAGGCGATGTCTGTTAGGTCGGTGTTGGCGGTTTCGCGGATGCCAAGCATGTTGTCTAGGAAAGCCATGTAGCCGTCGCTGCCGTTGCAGCGAAACTGACTTGTTAGTTCTAGTAGGTGAAGCGTAGCACCGGCATGGGCCGCCCACATACTAATTTCGGCGTCGGAGCCAATGTCTTTGAGCGTGACGCGTTGGTCTTCGTCTAAGAAGAATACCGAACAGCGTGCGGCATTGATAATTTCTTTAATTTGATTTTCGCCAAGATTGGAGAACATACCGCTCTTTTCATTGAGGCGGTGGGCTTCGTCTACCAATAAGGCGTCGTACTGATTGCGTTCTGAATTGATGTAGGTACCAGACCCTTTGAAAAGGTTGTTTACCCAAGATTTGGACCGAATACCGCTGAGTTTGCTGGCATACACATCGCGGGGGGCACTGTTTTTACTGACGTATTGCACGAGTTTCTGCTTGGCCGTAAGGCGCGCAGTGAGCTGAATGGCCACCACCGATTTGCCGGTTCCGGGCCCACCCTTTACAATGACTACATGCTTGCTACTCGGGCTAGACTGCTCTACCAAATTCCAGATGCGCTCGTAAACCACCTTTTGGTCGTCTATCATCACAAACTCGTCGTTGCCTTCTATCATTTTGGCAATGGCGTCGGCCAAGCCTTTAGACGGCCGAATTTCACCGTGTTCAATTTGATACATGACATTTCGTGCGTCGCCAAACTTAACGTGTGTCTTGATGAATTCCGACAAACGCAACACATCGTTTTTGGCAAACAACGGTGCCTTTTGCAAATGCGGTGCGTAAAAATCGGTAGTCAGTGGCGATGGATCGGCGCAATTGTGCAAAAATGCACAAGCACGTAAGTCTATTTGTTGTTCTTCAACGGCAGAATTGAATCCTTCTAAAAGTGCTGCATAACTCCAAGCCTGATAACTCGGATGGCTCACCTCTCGAACCGCTCCGCCAACAAATGTTTTTACAACGCCATCTAGGTCTGTTGCTGTAGCGGTTTCCCATTGCTTGAGTTCAACAATTACGGCGCAGTCTTGGTGGTTTTCGGTTTGGCCAGTAATGATGAAGTCGATGCGCTTACTCGTATTGGGTACCTGGCACTCAATACTGATTTTAGCATCTCCAGGAATAGCAGTATCATCCAAAACATTGCGCATGTATTGCATGGAATTTTTCCATGAAGCCACCTCGTTTTTATTGGTGTCTCGACCTAAATTGCGCTTGAAATTATCGTGAATGATGTACTCAATTTTGCTCTCTCGCACATGCGCCATGAACGTCTCTTTGTTTTCTTGATAGACAATCATAACTCCGTATACTTCTGCGCACTTCCCCTCGCCTTCTCTACAGGATACTTCTCGGCATTCTTGGCGATTTTATCCAGCACAATTTGCTTCACGTTCAAGCCCTGCTTCTCTGCCAACAGCAACGCATAAGCCAACACATCAGCCAATTCTTCCTTGATTTTTTCCTTCTCGACAGCCTCCGAAGCAGCTACATCTTTCCACAAAAACAATTCATTCAACTCTGCCGCCTCTATGGAAAGCGCCACAGCTAAATTCTTGGTATCGTGAAACTGCTGCCACTCGCGCTCATCGCGAAAAGCCACTAAAGCATCAATTAATTGCTGGATGTCGGACATGAGGTAAAGATGGGAAAAATAGAGCCAACATCAAAGTAAGATTCTCATATAATATCCTTTATAGCTTTCTTGATTAGGATATTGTTTGATGTATACCATTTGCCAATCATAATTATTTTCATCAAAAGTTGCAGTACCCATCGTACATTCTCTATTGCCACTAACCTCTAATTGATATTCACTGCCTTTTTTTTGAATAGTGATTATTTGGGTCATAATTCCTGATGCAGATTGTCGGCGGATATTTGTAATATATCCATTTTCTATTTGTCGCTGCAGATCTTGTTGGGCGTTTCTTATTCTGTCAAGACTACTATTTTCAAAATTATGATTACGCTCAAAATCACGAATTTTTTTGATGTAATTCTTTAAAAGTATCAAGTCGTTCTCGCTGAGCACATCATCCTCTTCGTATACATTTAAATCATCTATTTCATCTTGAGTTAGGCCAGCTAATGAGACTGCCTCATCAAAAGAATACATGGGTATGTTTTTACTTTTATACTCATCATAAGAATCTAAATTATTACACTCCTGACCAAGAATTTGAACAGTATATTCATAACCTCGATCACTTGTGAATGAACATGATCCTTGCTCATCTAGGAGCTCTGGAGTGAAATGATCTTCATCGAGCCAACCTCCATTACCCCAATAAATTGTTGTAACCTCATTTGATTCCACCTTCACCTCTAAAATATATTCGCTATTTGTACCTGTATTGGGATTATAATAGTCTACCTCAGCGCAATAAGTGCCATCTTCAAAACCTTCTTCGGTTTGTCCTTCGATGGGAAATTCATCACCATCCGAAGCTATAGAACCATCCTTCTTGAATATCAACAAAGAGACTACAACGATTACAAAAGTTGTAATTAAGAATATCAGTATGCTGTTCGAGTTTTTATTTGAAGTAGTCATAAATCAACATTACATAAGAAAGGAATGGAAAGTAATTATTCGAAACTTGGCGCACAACCTAAAACATCACTATAAGGCTGGATAAAATCCCAAAATGCTTCACCAGCACTTTGAAGATAATTCATTGAATAATTCAATTTAGTATTAGATGCAACTTGATAAATGTATTCATTGCATGTGTAGGAATACTTTTGTTTGAAACAGACAATAGCGAAGTTATAACTTTCGTAATCAATGTATAATTGATAAAACGTAACCTTATTGATTGCATCACTATTGAAACTGTAGAAAGTTGAACCGTAGGCATTATTTTTTACATATTCCATTAATTCATCACAAGTTTGAGCAACAACATGTGTTGTACTTAAACATAAAATCAAAACTAGTATTAATCCCTTCATTTTTTGTACATTAAACTGTTAACGTTTCCAAAAGTATTCTTTTTGATAGGTAAATATCAATCCTAATTGAAATTGATTTGTTTGAGATGTTAACTCATATCGAACATCCAATTTCAATCTATCCACTAGTGTATATTGTCCAATTACTAAACCGCCAAAACCCAAATCTTTAAGATAGTTTAGACTAGGACCAACATATAGTTTGAATGAATTATTAAAATTGCTTCTGAGCAATTGATGGACATAATTCAAATGAAAACCCCATCTTGTTTCATTAGAATAATATACATTTCCATAAAAATCACTGTAAGCTGTTTGATTATTCAAATAACTACAACCATATTCTAGCGCAGAATTATCAAATGTCTTTCTTAATCCAAAAGTTTGTCCTCTACCAATGGTGCCCGAATTTTTGTAAAAAGACAAAACTAAAGGGTGCCAGTATATATCATTTGAAATTAGTATTGCACCAGTTGCAATTGCTGCTAAGGCGAGGACAGCATATGCATCTCCTGACGAACCGCCACCTGAAGAACCACCACCAGTATTTTGTTGGTAAGGGTTATCATCTTTACATCTTCCACCAACGTTTGCCCAACAGCGACAACAAGGCACCCTACTCATCACATTTGAGGCGTAACTTTCATCTACGTAATTAATTTGTGCAGAACAATTGGATAAACCAGGGCATGAAGAAGAGCTATGATAAGCGTATGCATAAGGTCCAGTACATATATAAACTATCTGTTCCTTATAGTCCGAATAGTTTAAGGGGTAGTTATTATCTGCACAGCCAAGATGGTTGTGAGGTTCGATAATTATTTTATCCTGTGCATTCAAATAGTTGGCCCATAAAAACAATCCAATTGCAATGGTTAAAAAATAGTTCTTCATTCGAATTTTTGTATTATTAGGTAAAGTTGATGACCGAAAGTATTTTTATGACTTAAGTCTTTGATTTAAAGATATTAAAATCTTCTTTTCGTACAAATTAAAATTAAAGCTACCTTTAAGCTTCGGAACTCTCATTCCCCACTTTTACCCATCAATTTCTGACACATGAAAACACTTATTTCGTGGATTGCGCACCATAATGACTTCGAAAATGGGAATTTCAAGCTAAATGGGCCTACCGCAAGTTTTCATAAGTACTTTTTCAAGCATGAGCGGCATATTTTACTTTCGGGTGAGCCAGATGAGCAGAATGATAATCGGGCTAATCGGGCGCGGGCATGGTTGAAGGTGGCTTATCCTGACAGGGAAATTGAAGTGCGGTATTTGAATATCTCAGACCCTATTGATCATCAGGAAATACAGTCGAAGGTAAGCCCTATTTTGGCAGAGTTCAAGGATGACAAGATTGATATTTTTGTGTCGCCTGGTACGGGTTCTATGCAGTTGGTGTGGTACTTGAGTCATATGCATTTGGGCTTACAAACTACCTTGTATCAGACCCGTGAGGCCAAGTTTAGCAAGCAAAAAGACAAAGACAAGCCCGAGTTGGTCAAGATTGCACTAGAGCAGTCTGCACTGCCCGTGACGGCAATGTATCATCAAGAAGAAGTTAGAAGAAATACTGGCGATAACTATTTTCTGACGCCTGCCATTGAGAAGGTTTATGACAGCGCAGCAAAAGTGGCGCAGGTTGATGCCGTGAGTGTTTTGATATTGGGTGCGAGTGGTACGGGTAAGGAGAACCTGGCCAAGTTTATTCATAAGAACTCGGCGCGCAAAGACAATCCGTATATTGCTATTAACTGCTCTGCGTTTTCAGACAGTTTGTTGGAAAGCCGTTTATTTGGCTACAAAAAAGGTGCTTTTACAGGTGCCGATAAAGACACCACCGGTTTGTTTGAACAAGCCCATGAAGGGATTATTTTCTTGGATGAAATTGGAGATATCTCGCCTTACATGCAGCAGAGTTTGCTGCGGGTACTGCAAGAAAAAGAAATCATGCCCTTGGGTGGCAAGGCTAAAAAAGTTGATGTGCGCGTACTTGCCGCTACCAACCAAAACCTACCCAAGTTGTGCGAAGAAGGTAAATTCCGTTGGGATCTCTATTACCGCCTCAGTGTGGTAGAGCTCGACCTCCCTTCTCTACATGCCCGAGGTAAGTCGGACTTGAAACTCTTGATGGATCATTTCATTACGGCTAAAAAGAAAGAGTTGCACCGCCCTAAGAAATTGGTATTTGATAAAAGTGCCCTAGAAATCATGCTGAATTACACTTATCCGGGCAACGTGCGCGAGTTAGAGAATATCATTTCAAGGCTGTATGTGTTCAATGAAGAGCGTATTAGCTTTGATGTCTTGCCTAAACGCCTCAAACAAGCGCCAGAAAACCAACCCATGCACATGGATTTTGTCGAGAAACAACACATCCTGAAAGTGCTGCACCATTACAACGGTAACATCACACAAACTGCCAAGGCCATTGGTTGGGTTGTGAATACGCTAAAAACGAAGATGAAAAAGTATGGGATCAGCGTATTGCAATCCTAGTTGGCTTTTTTCAATTTTTTATCTTTTTTTGCCGTATTTTTCAATTTTTGATGGGTTTTTGAGCTTTTTTTGTTCATTTTTATTGATTTTCGGCTTTGGCATAACTCTTGACTAAGAGGGGAGAACCAACTATTTCTGCCTCTCATATGCTTGCCAAACAACTCCAAATTTCACAAGAAGAAATCAAGAAAAACGAAGATGTCCTCATGGACTTTCAGTTTGCTTTTTTGACCCAAAATCTCAAAAGAATTGGTTATCTGCTTTCTCCAAAAGGTACTTTTTTCGGTAAACAAAGTGTGTCATATGGCAGGGGGAAACTCTATGCCCTGCTGCACCAACATCCAAGCGCCGAAAAAGATTTCATCAACATGACTTCTCTTGGCTTTAGCAATGACCACCTTCCTGGCGAGTTGGTTTTAGAGTTTCGCTATCCTACTATTACTCCCGATAATGTCATGTCCTACCCCGACGAAAGAAAACTATTTGGCCTTCCTCCTCTGAAAGAATTCAATGAAGAGGTGATCCGGATTGCCCTACGGATTCAAAAAGGGAAAATCACCTCGCTGCGTAGCCCTCAAAAAGTAATCAAAAGCCTGCAGCGCTTTATCGATCAAAACTAAACAACTAACTACCATCCTATGCAAGAAGAACAAAGTACCACAACCCAAGAAATATTGACCACCAAACAAACGGTTGCCAATATTCAAATTACCAACGCCCAATTGGTGCGCAAGTGCATTCAGGAAATGAACACCGATGCTCTTTATTATTTACTAGATGTAGAACGGACCTACCAAAACTGGAAGCGCAATGAGTTTATCTTGAAACTCGAGCGCATCATAGAACAGTTTGAAGCCGACGGCGACACCTACCTCAACGCCGTGCAAGGTGCCTGCGGCGGCTCTTGCTCTAAGGGGCAAAACGGCTACCTCTTTATTGGCAACAATAGCAAGAACTACATGAACTTGCTTTTTGTCGAGGAAGAATTCCAACTCACCGACCTTTATGAGTGTAGCTTATTCAGAACCCAATTTGAAAACCTCCAACTCAATAAGCATTACACCATAGATAACCGCATGTCGGATTTCTTTAATTACATGAAATCCTTATGAGCATTTTCGAAGACCCTCTACACCACTATCAACTTTTTGAAGGGATTAAACTACAAGACGACTGCTCTTTTCATTTAGACATCGGGCATACCCGACACCACTTATGGATTTTGCAGTATTTCGGGCAGCTTGAAATCAAATCTGTACATATCAAATATCAAGTTTGCAGTGGCTTCAGGCAACGCAAAAGCACCGTGCGCCCCGTCAGAAAACTGCGCAATAGATTCAAAAATACTTTTGAGCTCTGTACATATTTGCGCAGCAAATTTTACGACATCTTGAGGTTTCGGATTGAATTCACAAATGGTTGGAAAATAGAAGATTGGCCCGCATTTATCACTTGGCGCTTTACTACCAATAATTTGCCAGAGCGCGACGCCCTCATTGCACAGCTTTTTCAGATTGCGGCTATTCCTTCCCAAAACCTAAAAGCATTAGAAGCTGGCAAGACCTACATGATCTATGCCGGCAATCAAGGTCAATACTTGAAAGCGTGTGTATTCGACGACTTTGACGAGTATGCCAATTTTGAAGTACCATTTTAAATAAACCTTGCAACCTTGCAAAAAATAAAAACCACCTCTCATGAAACAGAACTTTGTACACAAATTAAAAAACTTCTTTATGGAAACAACTGACAAAAACAAGTCCGGCAGCACCGGCAGCAACAACACAACCCTTTATCAATTCATCATTGACCGCAGCGGCTCTATGCGTGGTCTCGAGCAAATGGTGGTTGGCGGCTACAACGAGCACTTAAGTGCGGTACGTAACATGCAAGAAACTTATCCAGACCAACAGTTCTTGGTTTCTTTGCTCACTTTTGACGACGAAGTAAAATGGTTGGTCAAACCAGCACCAATTAATAAACTCAAAGAGCTTCCAGAAAATGCTTTTACCCCTCGTGGCATGACTGCCCTACTTGACGCCATCGGCAAGGGTATGCATCACATCGAAAGCGAATATGCTAGAAAAATTCAAAACGACGAAATGAGTGTCGTGATGGTCATCATTACCGATGGCGCCGAAAACGCCTCACAATTCTTCAACTACCACAGCATTGCTAAAAAAATCAAAGAACGCGACGAAACCGGCAAATGGACCTTCAGTTTCATCGGCTGCGATTTTGATGCGCTTCACACCTCCAGGATGCTCAACATCAGAAGAGAAAACGTCAGAAATTACGACAAATCTGAGTACAGCAAAATGTCAAAAAGCGTAGACAAAACCTTTATGCGCTATGCCGAATCAAAATCAAATGGCAGTTTTGGGAAAAGCGCCTTTTATTTCTTTGAGGAAGAGGATGAAAAATAGTACACCATTCGCACATCAGCAAATTAATCTTTAACTTAGAGCAGTACAGCGATTCAACCCTATCAATGAAAATTCACCTTATTCGAACGGAAGATTTCCCTACAGCACAATACCACGAGGTCTTGCAGTTTTTGCAAGGCCAAGTGGGCATGCTTCAGTTTATTGAAGGCCCTGTAGTCACCCTACAACCCAATTACGAATACCACATCTTTGAAGAAGATGAATTCTCTAGACAATTTGCAGTCCGTAAGCAAAAAGGTTTTATTGCAAGTGAGGAAATAAATGACTCCGATCTATCTTATTCGTACTCCCCACCTACCTTCCCAACACGACAGCGCACCTATGAATGGTCTCAGTTTTTCAAGACCTGTGAAGCCTACCGGCAGTTCAATGACATCCCGTCAAGAGATTTAGTTTTTTTGCTTACCAACGCCATGAACAAAGAAAATTGGTTTGGCAGCATAGACGAAAGCATGCGCAACTTCTTTGTGCACACCGCCGACTGGCCCTTCTTTTTTCGGATGCTCAATAAACCAACCTACCCTATTGCCTATGAAATTGTGGTGTGGGTGCTGCGTTCCTTAATGTTCAGTCATCGAGAAGAAATTCTGGACCACGTGCATGATCAACCACTGGGTTGTATCAATGATTTCTGTGCACAAAAAGACCAAATTATCCTCAAGATGCGCACAGGCGATATCTGCATCGATTGTATGGATCAAATTGAGAAAAACGATGTGCCTCCTCCAATTTTGAAGTCCATTCAAAACACACTCAACGAGATCAGGCAACATATTCTATTCAGTCGTACTCGAAATGTCTATCTGCTTGACAGCCCACTACTGATTTCCAAACAACAAAGAACCCTTCAGTTTCCAGACTACTCGCCGTCAAAAGCCAAACTCAACCCCAAAGAACTTTCTTTGTATTTACTTTACTTGAATCATCCGGAAGGAATTGCCTTGAACTGTGTTACGGATCACCAAGTAGAACTTTTGGGCTATTACCGTGAAATATCAGGCCAAGTAGATTTACAAAAAATGCAAGCAACTATTGCATTGCTTTCTAACTATAGTGAACAAGAACTGAGCGTTACGCTCTCTCGCATCAGAAAGAAAATCAAAAGTGCCATTGGGCCCGAGTTCGCTAAAAAATACCTCATCAATCAACTACCTAACGACACACACGGCATTCTCGTCAATAGAGAACGTGTTCGAATTGCCGATGGTGATCCGAGTAATGGTCTAGAAGATTTTTAAATAGCACTCATGAAATACCTTATCCTACTATCCTCCACACTCATTTTACTCACCGCCTGCACCTCCCCCAATAAGAAATGTCCAGAACTAATTCCGGCTCCTAAAGATGAACGCACTTTAGAAGAAGAACGCGCACCACAATTTACGATTGGTGATCACGATGACCAAGCCACTATCAATATGAAGTCTTACGACGAGACACAATACTGGAAGGGGAAAATGAATCAGCGTTTGGCTAAAATCAGATCAATTTATGAAAAAGCAGATTGGTACGAGCCGAGGCACAAGGTGCTATTCTTTAAAAACTTAGAGGCGTCTCAAAAAGCTTTTGAAACCTACGTAAAAGCGCAAGTTGAGCTAGAATACCCCGAAGACGAATGGACAGGTTCAGGTATTCCGATGTGCATTAATTCGTCCTACACTAAATATTACAAACAGCGCTACTTTGACCTAGAGCTCTGGGAAAAAGGAACCGCTAAAGGTCAAATGTGTGGCGGTACAGCGTTGACGCAGTATGAATTGGGGGAGATGAAAAATTAATATTGCGTTTGTAATATTTAGTTTTTCTCCTTTTAGCCATACTAGCCTTGTGCCATAGATGAGGCTTATTCAGCGCATCAAAATAGGGAAAGTAGGGTTTCTCCTAATAAAACGTTTTAATTTTTTATACTCAGCTGAAAAGTAATAAATTAGACTTAACCTAAAATAAAGTCTACTATGAACAAGCTCAAAAAATTTCTAAATTCCTTCGAGGAAGATTATCTATTTCGCTATGGCAAACGATCATGGCAGGTTATTTCCTTGATATTCTTCTTGATTTTGTCCTACACCATAGTACAGTACTTATGGAATTTGAGGCCATCGTCAAGAGAAGAAGTTTCGATTTCAAAAATTGAATTTGACCGTTCGCAAATCGATTACGATTTTGATATCACCAATGACATAGATAAAGCCACTTTGGCTGATTACAATAAAGCACTCAAGGGCCTTAAGGGGGCCATGCCTTCTGCAGAATGGGAGGATTTAGGTGATTCTGTATCGAAAAGCGATTTTAGTTATGTTCCGTATGAAGCCTACGACCCTTATTGGGGTTTTTCATATACGGACTACCGCCGCATAGAAACCAAATACAAAGTTTTTGAAAAGAATCGCGATGCCATTCCCAATATTTTAGAAGACATTTATGAGGCCAAAGGCATTGATTCATTGCAGTATTCCGAAAAAATCAAGGTCTTGAATTTGGCCAAAGCATTGATTGCATATTCCTCTAAAAAGAATTCCACCAACCTATTGCGAGATTATTTCAAGAGCTACTTAATTTATGCTGGTCAATTGACGCCACAAGCGGTTAAAGATTTAGCTGCCACTTTCAAAAAGGTAGACCGCAAGCCTTACCTTCATGATCCCTATGGTGAAAACGACGATTGGAGTGAATTCAGTTATTACTTGAGTATTTGTCAAGGTTATTCACTTACCCAAGAGCGCTTTGAAATTGCCAATAATGCCCTTGCAAAACTCAAAAACAAAGTGAAGTTCAAAGAAAAAGAACAAGCGCATTATGTGGCTAGAATTGTTTTAGGAAGTTACCTTAGCAATGAAGACCTCAAAAAGGCGACCGAAGAATTCTTCGCGAGTAAAGATTACAAGTTAACAGAGAAAAATGCTGGTGAAATCTTCGGCAAGTACATGGGTTTATTCTCTGAAAAAGTAAATTTAGCTGAAGGGCTGTTAGCCGAAGAAAAAGCAGATAAAGAATCAAATCGTTCGGAATACTACCAAGAAGGACGCTATGCATTTGTAGCAATTATCCTGATTGCCGCCATCTTGATCTTGTTCTCTATTCGCCAAATTATTAAAAGTAGAGGCTAGTTAAAAAGAATCCCCTACACCCCTCCATGTTGGTAACAATAACCATTTGATTTGCCATTGCGCGAGCATTGCGTGCCCTTCTGGGTAGTTGCGCGGCAGCGGCCGAATTGACCGGTGGTTTTGACCGCGGCAGGAGGAGGTGGCGGTGCTTGTTGCTGTGTAGGTTGATTTGGGTAATTTGTTGGTGTAGGTGGGTTGCCTGCCGCTGGCATTTGAGAGGGTTGGCGCAGGGCTTGAACCCTGAGTTCGTCTATTTGGCGCTGCAGAAATTCGATATCTTTTTGGAGGGTGGCGGTCTTGACCACCAACTCTTGATTTTTTTGATCGAGCGTTTGAACCTGTGCTTTGAGGTTGGTAATTTCTAGATTGAGTGTTTCTTTGGATTGCCCAAATACCGACAAGCAGCTACACAAAATATAAAACAGAAAGACGAAAGTTGGCTTCATGAGTATGGTTTATGCCAAATATAAGAATTATAAAAGGTAGTGACAGATCCGCTATCAAATCGCAAAACCGATCGAGGTATTGATAATAGACCAGGGTGGGATTAGTAGGTAATTATTTGGAAAAGGCAAAAAAGACTTGGATAAGGTTAAATCCGTTCCTCAAAATTACTTTCTTAATTAAAAGAAACAATTAAGTTCAAAAACTTATATGAGTCTAAAATATCATCTGAACCAAAGAGTAAATTGTTTCATGGTCATTTGTATTTAGTCCATTTTGATAAACTTGCTTTTTATAAGGCTCATTAGTTTATCATGTGTTTTAATATAATAATTATTTGAATTAAAGCCAAACATTGGGGTACCAAACTCCTTATTTAAATCATGATTTTAGATGTATGAAAATAGCTATCCAACAAGCTCCATTGTTGGGTGGTAAACATAGCCATTTTCGCCAACTTGTATGACTTAAACAAATGGCTTTAGCATTACATTTAAATGAACCTCTACCCCCGGCTTGTTAAAAAAGGGTAAGTTTAATCGCTCAAATATTTGAACTTGGTTTTAAAAAAATAAAAACCTGTTTGATCAATTAGACGAATGATCTCTTGATGCATTTTTTGATACTTTGAACTTTTTTGAGATTTTATAAAGCTGAGTTCGACCAACAACCTTTGGATCAGAAAGTAATCGTTCATAATGAATAATATATCTTTTGAATTTGATCGCGCCAAAATTCGTTTGGCATTTTTAATTTTTCCTTGTTGAACTAAATTAATGGCTTTGATGAGATCAAGCGCCTCTAGATATCCGTTATCCAAATTAAAATCTGTTACTCTTTTGTAATCTAGTTCACAAATTGCAATAATTTCGCTTGCTTCTTGGGGTCTTTCAATTAAATTAAGCACATCAGCTAAAATAAATTGAAAAAAGGGGAAATTGTTGCACTCTTTGTGGCGTTTACTAATCGTGTTTGCTTCAATTAAACTTTCTTTAATCCAGTACTCTAATTTTTCCTGATTTCCATTTAAAAAATGTTCAAAAATATTGCAGGCAAACTTTCTACCAATTGGAAATGGATGGATATCATCGTTGGTAGAAATTTCATTGATTTTATGTAATACCTCAGAGCGATCATCTTTATTAGCTAATGCATAACCCATGTAAAGTAGGCAATTTCCAAATAATTGTGCTTCAGCATTCACCTTTTCATTGAGATACTTTTTAATATGGAACTCATACCCATTGGACAGTTTATCAATAAAAGGAAAACGTTCAAAGAAATATACTTGCGCAGCTTTATTTTGGGATAAAAAGGTGGAAATATGGCTGAGCAATTCAGGTTTATCGTATAAAATTTTACTAATGTTTTTACTGGAATTATGGTAGTTATCATCATCCATTGTCTTAAATGGTGTAATACCGTAAAAGAGTTTTATATACTGTACATCTTTTGGATCAATGAACTTAGACTCTTCAGTATATTGCTCAAGTAGATCTTCCAAACGCTCATAGCCACCATAGTTAGCCAGTAGGTTAAGTGTAGTTTTAGAAGTTTGGACTCCGTCTTTGATAAATCCAAATACCCTCCTAAGGGTTTGGCTACTGATTTTTATAGAGATTTTCTGGTAAATATCATCGGATAAAGCATTACAATCTTTAGAATAAACTACTTTTCGACACCAGGTTTTTTCAATACAGTTTATTAAGGAAAGATCTTCTTTTTTCAAAATGGAACGAAATGGAATTTTTTGTAAAAATATTAAATTTTAGATTTATGATAATTAAAAATTTAGAGCATGATTAAATTTCATATATTTTTAGTCATAAAACAATATTAAAAAGTTGGCGAAACCCACTTAGCCGTTTAAACAGAGTAGGGGGGGAATTTAAAACTGATAAACCATGAAAAAAAACAATTTAATTTTAACGATTGTATTGCTCACTGTAATACTATTCTCGACTTCAGGGTATGGCCAAATCGTAACTATCGGCAATCAAGCTTGGACAAGCAAAAACCTTGATGTAGAAACCTACCGCAATGGCGATGTTATTCCGCAGGTGCAAGACTCTGCAGCTTGGATAAACTTAACTTCCGGTGCTTGGTGTTATTATTATAACGATACATCCAATGGCACAAAATATGGTAAGCTTTATAACTGGTATGCGGTAAATGACCCACGCGGCCTAGCGCCAAAGGGTTACCACATACCCACGGTTGAAGAGTGGGAGAAACTAATAGATTACTTAGGCGGAGCAAGTGAAGCCGGCACAAAAATAAAAAGTACCAGTGAATGGGGAAGTACTATTAGCGGAGGCTCAAAAATATGCCCGAATTGTTCATCGTGGAGTGAAGAATATCGTCAAAAAGTTCCATGTCATAGTTGTAAAGATACACGAGTTGTTTCCTTAACTACTGTGATTAATTCAGGCAATGGTTCTGGTTCTACAGGGTTTTCAGGTCTTCCGGCCGGTGCCCGTGACAGCGATGGTTCGTTCTACAATATTAATAAAGGCGCTTTCTGGTGGAGTTCGATAGAGTACGATTCAGGAGCTATCGTTTGCTACCTGCAGTACTACAAAGGTAATGCCGGCTTAGGCAAAGACAGTAAGAGAAGCGGGTATTCTGTTCGTTGCCTCAGAGACTAATTCATTTGATAATTTGATTGTTTACCGCCTAGCGATCGATTTTAAAAACAAAATCACTCCAAAGCTTTATCCAATACAAACCAAAATAAATATTATTACATTTTAGACGACGAACAGGTTGGGCCACTATCTAAGAAAGAGATGGAAGAATTAAAAGGCTCAAATAAAATTAGTTTATCTACCTTAGTTTGGTGTGAGGGCATGAAAAATTAAGAAGGAGTTAGATATTTACTGTAAAATCATAATCTTGAAAAATCGAAAACATCAATTATGTCTGCCTTTTTGAACTCAAATGATACTACCGAAAAGTAAGAACCATTTAAAACCACCTAAAATGAAAAAGTTTCTTTTAATGGCAACAATGTTGCTGACAATCGGAGCAGTTAATGCTCAAAATCACATAATGGCATATGACGGCTCCTCTTCTGGTGGGAAAGGCTTATTTACCATTGTTGGCAATAACATTATGACTTATGATGGTTCGTCCTCTGGAGGAAGAGGAATTTATACCATTGTTGGTAATAACATAATGACCTATGACGGATCATCTTCTGGTGGGAGAGGAGTTGCAACCATTAATGGTAACAATATCATGAATTATGACGGCTCGTCCTCTGGCGGTAGAGGAATAGCAACAATCGCAGGAAATAATGTGATGGCTTACGACGGATCATCTTCCGGAGGAAGTGGAATAGCAACAAAAGTAGATAGCCATTTAAAGAAATATGATGGTTCATCTTCTGGTGGAACAGGGATTCTAACCTTTAAAGATCCATATATGTCAAAAGCGACTTTTGCAGCAATTTTATTAGCTAAAGGAATCATTTGGAGTAATAATTAACCCAACTATCTTAAAACTTTTACTAAAAACAACGTCCTAAATCCCATTAAGTCGTTGTTTACATTGACTGCATAATGTGAAATTTACACTTCAATTTTTATATATGAGAAGGCTATTTATTTTAGCAAGTTTGTTTCTTAGTTTAGCAGCAACTGCTCAGGTAACCGAAATCCGATCAATTGAATTGGATCGTATGATTTGGGATGAAATTAATATTTATCGCCAAACACTAGGCCGCAAGCCAGTTGCTTACTTCGATAGTACAGAGCTTCGACAGGTAAGTTTTAGAATAACTGAATTGAATGCTTCACGTCCAGAAATCATTCATACTGAAGGTGAATTTAGATTTAAGGGCTACAATGTTGAATGTATTGCGGCATATAGACATAAACAGGAGCCGGCTCGTGGCAATCCACTGTATGATACTGTATTGACAATTGACGAAAAAAAAATGATTGCTAAACAGATTGTCAGTCAGTGGATTGAATCGAATGAACATAACTATTTAATTGGTGGCAAATACGTAAAGTACTCCACCATTACTACCATTACCAAAGTAGATGGCAACTCAATTCGAGTTGTTGCATCATATCATGCAATTTTCCCACAATCGAGTGAATTTGATGACTATAATTGAAAGAAGAGGCAATAATTCATTCTACTGCTTTTTGCTTTCCATAATTGTGTCTTAAGAAGTTGCTTTACTTTGACTGACTTCCGAATAGATCCAGAAAAATGAATTTGTAATTGATGGCATAATCATTTTACTATAAAAAAGTATAATCGGATTAGTCCTTAACACATCGCACATATCTACCATCCTTTTTCGACTCATTCCCCTTTAAAATATCATCACGGTTGTAATTGAGTGAATAGTAAAATGCGGTGTTAACATCATTTTCAGATAAACTCCACCAGGAAGTAGAGTAATCTTTATCATTAAAAGAAGGATCACTCCACCAATATCTTACACCACCTGGGTAACCACTAAAAGCGCTACTATTTGTTCCATTTAGATTATTAAACCATAGATCCTTTGATTTCATTTTTTTTCCGGCTATTTCTGAACCACCCAATTGACCAATTAAAGCAAACCATTCTATATCTGAAGCAATGTGCCACCCAGTTGGGGCTAAACCTCTTGGATCAATTATTGCGTACCAATTATATAAAATACCATATGCTGATTTATTGGTTGTATCGTTGTTATAAAAACAATACGCTGGTATTTTATTTTCGCCAGCATACGACCACTCCTCATCAGTTTTAGCTTCTTGTATTATATCTCCGTATCTAAAGGAGGTTACATCTAAATTCTTAGATGACCAAGTATAATTACCCAATTTGAATGATTGAGCAGCAGAACTTAATTCAAAAGACAATAAATATAAAAGGATCAATAAATTTTTCATAATCAGTTTTTTTAGAAATGGAATATTTTAATTAGGTCTAATATCTGGGTGGAATGTATCGAACAGCACGCACGTAATGATGATAACGATAAACGGTTTCAGCGGAATTATAACCGTCTGTAAGAAAACCATTTTCAACGTACATAACCCATGCGGCATTTTGGCTTATGACTTGCTCTCCAGTCCAATAAACATCATCTTTAAATCCTCCTATTTTATCTTTATTTTCAAATAATATTGTCATTTCTTTTTTGGTGGGTATATGCCACTCACTGTGTAATCTATCTTCTGCTGTATTCAGCTTATCGCATGCTTCTAATGCATCCCACCATGTCATTTTGCCCAAATCTTCTTTCATGACCTCCAATTTACCCTCAGATCCAAGGTCTAGTATTATAGTTTGAGAATGGGTTTGTGTAAGTGTGCTTAGTGAAATAAAACCACATAGGATTAATAAAATACGTTTCATGTTGATGGAATCAAAAATTAACAAAAAAAAATAAAAACTAATCAAATTACGGGTAATTCAAATAAACCGTCTCGAGTTGGTAGATATCAGCATATTTAGATTTTACCATTGAAAATATATTTACCGAAAGATTAAAAAATATGCTATCGACAAATCAAAATTATGACCCGTATTAGATGGGCAAGAAGCAGTCAATAACAAACTTCCATCTGTAGAATAAAAATAGACTTTCAATTTATCTGAGGAAGATTCTAACCGTGCAGAACCGATTTTTTTATTACCATCGTAAATTGTGTATCTACTCCATTGCTTCGTATCTTGAACCACTGAGTAAGTGCATTTATCGTATGCACAAAAGGTTTTACTCATAGACCAAGAGCAAATTACATCACCGTTATTATTAGTAAACTGCCGATACCCTCCTATTGGAGAAACCTCGCTAATTTTATTTCCTAATTTGTCTAATAATACACCGCAATTTCCACAATTTCTTTGAACTTGGCTATAGTATTCAATTTTACCCAAGTAATTACCATTGGCCGAATAAAAGGATTGAGAATAGCTATTTGTATAAAAAAAAACAATAATTCCAAAAAGAAAAAACCTTCCTAAAATTTGTATTAACATAATCTATTTTTTTGTGTTAAAATTCATTTATAAGATGAATTTACAATGAATAGCAATTTGAAAAAAATCCATCTTATTCCATTTTGAACAAAGAATAACAAAGAATATTTAACGTAATAAATCCAAGAAATGGATGTTGATTATTGTGCTCCCCAAATTAATACAACTTGAAGTCAACTTAAGCTAGCTTTAAGTTGGAGTTTTTATTTCAAAAAATAACATTCCCGATTACCGGCAAGTTGATTTATCGCCGTGATGCTGTTATCCCTAAAAATAACCCTTATACTTCTGTGCGGTGAGTTCTGCGTCGAGTTTGAGGTATTTGAAGAGGTTGCGTTCGGAGGTATCGCCAGTGAATTTCATGATGGCTTGGGCTGGCGTACACGTGCCTTCGTGTAGTAATTGCCGCGGTATAAGCTCGTATTTGAGCATCGGAAACCGATGGTTTTCGGGTAATGGATGCGCATAAATGGGATCAAAGGCAATTTGGATCATGCTCTTCAAACAAGGAATAATTTGGAATGTTTAAGGAGTTATTACCTGAGGAATTGCTTGGAGGGCTAAAATCATTAATATTAGATATATATATATTTTGTATCAAATGTGTATCAAAAAAGTTATTGAATAGCCCTAAGTTTACCCACACAAAAAACCATCAGATGAAGTTGTCCATAACATTTAAAAAAATATTGATTGCCCTGTCCATTGCTACGGTACCTCAATTGCTTATTGCCCAATCTATTGAAAAATATAGTGGCCCATATACATGGGGAGATAACGATGGCAATGCAGAATACACTTATATTAACCAACAAGGCAAAAGAATTTTTAGTGGAGACTTCAAGTTTAACTATGCCAACCAAGGGAGTAAAGGTTTTCTAAAATTGAATATCAGCGGTCAGTTTGTCAACGGAGAAGTCGACGGTTATTGGGAAATTGATTTAGCTGGAAAGGTGCAGGGCTATGACCTACAACAAAAAATTATCGGTAATTTCAATAAAGGAGTTCCAAATGGTTTGTTTAGCAGAGAATTTTCATTTGCCTCAGAGACGGCTAGCACGAAAGTAACCTACATCAACGGACGTTTTACGGGAAGCTTTGAACACTTCGATAGTGATGAAGAAATAAATATTAAGGCTGACTTTTCTGGAACTGGCTTGCTAAAAAACCGCTTGATACAAATCGAAAAAAATGAAACGATTGAACTCTATTTTGACGAAAAGGATATTGCATCCTTGTTTGTAGGGCTGGTCAATGGCGAAGAAGTTAAACGCGTTGATTTAAAAGCAGCACTTAAAGACCTAGACCCATCACATGTATCTACTGACACCATTGAATTTACAGATGGAAATGAATTTTTAGGGCAAATTTGGTCTGAAGGACATTTTGGACATCTCGATGGAAAAGGATCTTTGAATACATATAATTACGCTATCATGAGATATGTACAATATCAAAAATTAAATTCCCTAAAAGATGCCGGCTATGCAGGAGTTGACATGTGGCAAATGATTGATCCCAGAAAACCCCAGACACATGATAAAAATTTGATACATGTTGGGGAATTAAATTCATTTAACACCCCAGAAACAGACAAATACAAATACATTATTCAAAAAGAAGTACTTTACCTTGACACCGTTCTCAACCTCATGAAAACGGTTCAGACTAAAGATATCTCCCTAAAACTTGAAGATCTTGAACAAAAACTCCGGGGTAGTCAAGAGGCCATTCAAGAGCTCAATTTAGCACATGACAACATAGTTCAATTAATTGGTGAAATCGAAAACCTAGCCAAGGAAACAATCGGAACTAGTGCCTTTCCGCCAATGATGCAATTGACTGCAATTAAAAACGCCAACAATTCAATATCCGCCCGTTACGATTTTGTTAAAAAAGAGATGAACGCTCCTTATGCCTTGATCAATTGGCAAGAAGAGTTAGTACGTTTACAACAACTTGAAAGTAAGGAAAACTGGGTAGTAACGGATACTTTAACAGCCTTTTATGCAACACTACAAACGTATTTTGATAATCAAATTCTGCCTTGGCAAAACAAAAATTTAGAGCTTCAAAAATTACTTATTAGCTCAAAAGAATCGGAAGAGCTAACAAGAATTTTACAAATTTTAAACAACGAAATCAAGGCAAATTTTCTTCAAATCAATTTAAATTCAATAACGTTTGTTTTTGATGATCTTATCAAGATACAGACTGTATTTGCAAGAATGTTAGAAAATCCTTCAGAGCACTACAAACCCGTCAAAAAAGCGTTGAAAGATGCTACCACAGCTCAAGAAATTAGGACCATACTAGCATTGTAAATGTTGGGGTCAGATTTCATCGCTACCTCACAATTACATCCATCCCGACGTAAACATTGTTGTAGACCACAGGAGCCAGTTTTGGTGGAATATTGACACAGCCATGAGAACCGGCGTTTTGATAGATGTTTGCTCCAAAACGACGTCTCCAGGTGGCGTCGTGCAGTCCGTAACCTTGGTAAAAAGGCATCCAGTACTTAACAAATGAGGCATAACCGGGTCCGCGCAGTACCCGGTCTGTTGTTTTATGCAAAATGTGGTAACGCCCTTTCGGAGTTGCACGGTTGTATTTTTCATTGCCCGTAACCACGCTGGTCTCTAAAACGAGTTGGCCATCTTTAAAAAGCCAGAGTTTCTGATCGAGAATACTGACTTCTACAAAATCTTTAAGCCCTTCTTTTAAACCCTTGGGTAGCCCCTGTGGAACAAATACGATTGAACGCTGCACAGCTTTTCCTTTGGGCAGCGCACTAATAATAAAGTCTACCTCTTGAAAAATTGGCATGCGAGGATAGGTTTGATTCATTAGGGTGTCTGTTTGGAACTCCGTCTCGTGCAGCGCTAGAATTTCACTGAGGGGTTTTTCAATAACGCGGGCAATGTCCTGAATAAAATTTTGAGCGGCGATGTGATCAACTTTTAGTTTGAGGTCGTCGTCTAAACTGAGCCAAGTTGCAAATTTTGTCTTGGTTAAAGAAAATCTTGAACTCCCGTAGCTGAATTCTACTGAGGAATTGAGTGCCAGATTGAGCGCTCTTTTTGCCTTCTTAAGCGCTTGATCATCTTTTGAAAAGCGCGGTTTTACATATAAATCTTCTTTGGTTAGATCAATGATGGTATCCGAGGAACGGAGGCTTCTTTTGACGGCTATATACAATGCTTGGGTATCAATTTCTGATCCGGTTTTTTCTTCGATTAACTTCCAATTGTTGTAGGTATATTTATAGGTCGCATTTTGAGCCTTTTGATGGGGTTGCTGATAAATAAATCCAAGACAAGACAATAAACAAGTGTCAAGCGTTTTGCCAGACCAACTAGAATCTTTCCATTGCTGCTGTGCACTTCGACTTAAGTTGTGGAGTTCAACACTGTAATTTTTATTTTCAATTTTGGGGATCTTTAGCACGAGTTGCAGGTCTAAACTATCCTTACCCAAAACGTAAATGGTTTTTTTGACGAAATCAACGGGTAAAGATTTCTTGTTTTTTTTTGGAGGAGCACTACTGCATCCGACCGTAATCAACGCTAAGAAACTGACAATGATGACAAAATATCTTGATAAATAGACTTGTTTCATAGTTCTTTTTTATCCTTTAAAATTTAACGCTTGGAATAGAAAATGAGTGTGTTTGAGAAATTTACAATAAAAAAAATAATTCGCCATAACATTTAAAGGAAACCATATCTTACCTTAATATTTAAAGGAAAACGGTCAAAATTTTCTGAAAATATCGTAATTTTCAGCACTGTAAAACAATCCGTTGAATGGAGCCCCAAGCACCCACCAAAAAAAAACGTAGCCTTCTAAAAATTAGCTACTACATAGCTCTTCACCTGCTCTCTGCGTTTGCCGTATTTTTGATCATTACGGCGCTGGCCGTTAAATTCAAATGGACCAACACCAGTGGTAATGTCGATATCAACAACCGCTATTTTTCCAAATTAGCCGGCCAATACGGTAAAGACCTCAAGGCTAAACAACAAAATTTCGACAACGAAGAAAACTTACTACTTCAAAAAATTGGATTGTTGGCTAAATACAAACCTGTCGATGCGCTTAAAATTAGTGCAGCCTACCACCAATCCAAAGACCTTTTTATCGCACAGCGCATGTTCAATGCCACCTCGCTCTTGCTAAAAGCCAACAAATCTTTTCAATCCGAATTAAAAGTGCTAAAAGCCAAAAAAGACCGTACATCATTGTTTGAATTCTCCAATTATGCCGTCTGGAATACCTTCTGCAATGCTGTACGCAAAGACAAAGCAGCCATAGATTCAGCAGCTCGAATTGCAGGTGTCGAATCCAGAATGATCGTGATGTGCTTGGTAGGCGAACAAGTGCGTATGTTTAATGCAAGTAGAGAGCGCTTCAAGCAATACGTTTATCCATTTAATTCAGTTATTTTACCCAACAACCGCGGCTATGGCGTTACAAGTATTTTGGAACACACCGCCCTACGCATAGAGCGTCAACTCGTCGATAAAAACAGTAAATTTTATCCTGGCGATTACTTTTATAAGTGTTTAAACACTACTGATGCTGCACCTGGTTTGGTAGTCGACAGTATCAAAGCGCATCAGCACAAAACCATTCAGCGCCTCATCAAAGGCGGTGATCATTTTTATTCATACTTATATACCGCTTTTTTGATACGTCAGTACCAAGCACACTGGCAGCGCGAAGGATTTGATTTATCGTACAGGCCAGAAATTGTTGGCACCCTATTTAATCTTGGGTTCGACAAGAGTAAGCCCAAAAAGAAGCCAGAAGTTGGTGGTTCTTCTTTCAAAGTCGGTGACAAAGAATACACTTTCGGTGGGCTTTGCTTTGAGTTTTACTACAGTGGTGAAATGATGAAAGACTTTCCAATTACAACCCAACCCTTTACTCCTGTCCAAGAACTCGAAAAACGCAATAAGGTGCATCTCGATAAGGTTGAAAAGGCCATCGCATTGTCGGACTCATTAAGCAGCGTAGCGCAAGAAGCGCCCGTTCAATAGATTTATTTGTAACCAAAAACAACGCATTCCATTGTAGGGTAAAGAAGCTTCTCCAAACGCTCTTACTCACCCTATAAACCCATGGAAATGAAACGTTTGTCAATTTCTGCGCGCCATCGTGCTGCGCACAAAGCCCAAGAAAACCCCCACGGTGCAGTGGTAGTCATGCTCCTATTTTTGATTACTATATTACTTGCTGCCCGAACGGCTAATGCTCAATGGGCTATAATGAATAAGTATACGGAATTTGGAAAAGGGAACTTTTATCTTTTTGTACCCCGCGAAACCGATGCCAAACGCATCATTCAAGAAACCCTTCAAGACAACGGCTTATCTTATCACGCCGATTTTAGAAAAGGTAAAAACCTCTTTCTTTCTGCCGCATATAACGATCCGCTGAATAACGAGTACGTCTATGTAATACATAGTTTCAGAGGGCGAAAAAACGACGTAAATGGTCATCACATCTTTTGCTACTACATGGAAAACCGCTACCGTTACTTTTACGACATAGAGGAAAGCAATGGTCGAATTTCTGTGATCCACGACCCTGCTGTACTCGACGTAAGCCCAAACCAACAGCGCAGTGCAAAAAAAGACTAGTATTCACTCCGAAATAACAACTATGAAAACACCCCTTCTAATTATAGGCTTGTTGCTAAGTTCGATAGCGCCTATTCAAGCTCAGTATCAATTCCAACTTATGGAAGACGACTTCCTACAAATCGGTGCCGGCAACTACTTTATTCATGTCGACAAAGAAGCTGAGGTCAAGAAAATTGTCAATTCAGTTTTAAAGATGCATCGCTTTCCAACTCAAGAACTGCTTTTCAATAAGGGTAAAAATCTATATTTTGCAAGTTACTACGTAAACCCCTCCGATGATCGCTTTGTGTATATCGTGCACGCCGTTCGGGGCCGAGAAGGCTATGACCTCTATTTCTTATACTGCCAAAATATACTGACACATCATTTTGAATTCGTGGAGGGCAAAGACCTGCATCAGTTGGTCTACGACCCTGCTGTGAATACGAGCAGTGTACTGACCAGCTTTAACGCAACGCTAGTGGAGGAAAAATAAGGCATTTAAAAAATCGTAGGGTTTTGTTCTTCTTCAAGTGAGAATCACTAGCTTTATTTTCTTCAAAGCAACAACTCCCCATGAACGAAATCAAATGCCCGCATTGCACCAAAACATTTAACCTCGATGACGCCGGTTATGCCGAAATTCTAAAACAAGTTAAAAACCACGAGTTTGAAATAGAGCTCGAAAAACGCGAGAAGGATTTACTACGCCAACGAGAAGAAGCGCTCAAACTTGCTGCCTCACAGGCCAATGAAAAACTCCAAGAAGCATTGCGTGAAAAAGAATTACAAGCCGCTGAGCTGCGCAGTAAAGCAGAGACAGCGCTTGCTGGCCTTCGGGCGCAAATTGGCAATTTTGAACTCCAAAAAAGCTTGGCCATTAAAGATGCCGTTACGGCCCTAGAACAAGAAAAAAGCAAGCTCGCTGCCGAGCTCAGCACCGAAAAAAAGCTCAAAGACATGGAGCTTCAAAGTATGAAGGCTACGTTAGAAGAAAAACTGCGCTCAGAAGTTGAACGCAAAGACGACGAGCTGCGCCTCAAAGACCAAGCCATTCAGAGCCTACGAGACTTCAAAGCCAGGTTATCTACCAAAATGCTAGGCGAAAGCCTAGAGCAACATTGTGAAATCGAATTCAATAAAATCCGACCAACTGCCTTTAAAAACGTCTATTTCGAAAAAGACAACGATGCTTCTAGCGGCACCAAAGGAGATTATATCTACCGAGAATCTGACGACGACGGCACCGAGTTCATTTCCATTATGTTTGAAATGAAAAATGAACAAGAAGACGGCGGCGCCAAAAAAAAGAACGAAGATTTCTTTAAAAAACTCCATGATGACCGCCTCAAAAAAGGCTGTGAATATGCGGTATTAGTCTCTATGCTCGAGCCGGATAATGAATTCTATAACGCCGGTATTGTCGATGTATCTTACCGTTATCCAAAAATGTACGTGGTGCGACCCCAAGCTTTTATTCCGATTATTACATTATTGCGCAATGCCGCGCTCAATTCTTTGCAATACCGTACTGAATTGGCAATGGTTAAGGCCCAAAGTATAGATGTTACCGATTTCGAAGACCGCCTCAACAAATTCAAAGATGGCTTTGCCAAAAACTACCAGCTTGCTTCGGATAAATTCAACGTTGCGATCAAAGAAATAGACAAGTCTATTGCTGCGCTTATGAAGGTGAAAGAAAACCTTATTGGGTCAGAAAACAACCTGCGTATCGCCAATGGAAAGGCCGAAGAAATCACGATTAAAAAACTCACACACGGCAACCCCACCATGAAGCAGAAGTTTGATGAGCTTGGTAAAGAACAGAAAAATTAAAGCGGTACGACGTAGACTAAAATTATTGCCGATTATTCCTTCAAAATAACGTACTTTTGTTTCTTTTTTGACTAGACGGATTCCAATGGTTTTACCACACCAACTCGAAGTACTGAAAGCCATTGAACCCGAGGTCGGGGCTTTCATTGACGACAAAATGAACCTGCCTGCCGAGTGCTGGCAACCCTCAGATTTTCTGCCCGACTTATCTCAGCAAGACTTCCCCGAGACCATCAAAGCACTGCAGTTAAGGATGGCCAATTTGCCCGATACCGTTTTGGTTTCTTTGATTGGCAATATCATTACCGAAGAAGCACTGCCGAGCTACCAGACTTTTTTTAATTTGTTAGAAGGTATCAATGAGGAGCGCAACGTGTCAAGTATAAGCCCTTGGGTACGTTGGTCTAGGCTCTGGACGGCAGAAGAAAACCGTCATGGCGACCTCCTCAATAAGTATTTATATTTAAGTGGCCGAGTTGACATGCGTGCAGTGGAGCAAAGTATTCAACAACTCATACACAACGGCGTAGATTTAAGGACAGATGCCAACCCTTATTACGGACTCATTTACACTTCTTTTCAAGAGCGTGCAACCAAGATATCGCATGTCAATACGGGTAAACTAGCTGCCAAAGCTGGCGATACCATCTTGACTAAAATTTGCAATACCATTGCTGGCGAAGAAGCCTTGCACGAGCGCGCTTATAAATTTTTCATGAGTAAAATCATGGAAATCGATCCAAATGGTGGCCTTTCGGCCTTTATGGCCATGATGAAGAAAAAAATTGTGATGCCAGCAAGCCTTATGGACTTCGGTACACAACATAACTATTACAAAAACTACGCAAGTATTACACAAAAAATCGGTGTGTATACCAGTCTTGATTATGCGCAAATCATTGACCACTTGGTCAAGTTTTGGAATATTGATAAGCTCCAAGAACTCAACGACCAAGGCAAACGCGCACAAGATTACCTATCCACTCTCGCAGAACGTCATTACCGCCTAGCAGAACGCCTCCAAGAGCCCGAAGATGTGCAGCTGATTTGGCTGAAGCATTAATATCCCTACCTTTGCGCCCTCAAACACATCCATGAAACGCATCAACGCCTACAAAAAATTATTCCAGATTGACAATCAAATTGAATTGGCAGCGCTGAAGCAGACCTACCGAGCCCTCGTAAAGCAATGGCACCCCGATAAATTTCAGGATGGTGACCCCCTCAAAGAGCAAGCCGAAGAAATGGGTCGCCAAGTAGTAGACGGCTATCATTTTTTGGTGAGTATTGCCCCCCAGACCAAAGCTGCTCAGCTAGCAGATTATCATCGTACCATCAACGAATGCGGCATTGCAGATTACCGCCACAAAGGCCTTCTTCTCGAGATTACCTTCACAGATGGCTCTTGTTATGAGTATTTTGGGGTAAATGCGAATGTCTATAAAAAACTTATCAATGCCGACAAGCAGGTGCGCTTTGCCAAGCGCTTTGTTTACGAAAGTTTCTTATATCGCCAGTCTAAGAAAGCGACTACGGTAGAGGCATAGATTCGGTTTAGATGGCGCTCCGTTTAGAGTTTAATGATTACAGTTTTTGCTGATCCATTATTAAATTCAACTTCTATTGTATATTTTCCTTGAGCTAACATACTGAGCTGCCTCCCAAACAATCTCTAATTGACCAAAAATGGAAGGGCTGATGGAAATAAAAATAAACATCAGATAAACCTTGATGTAAGGTGTGGTTGCGAACATCATTTGCTATTTTTCATTAAATTTAAGGGTATGAAATTTATATGCTGGATATTTTGTCTATTATTTTTGCCTTTGCATTTAAAAGCGCAAACCTTCGCAAGAAGTTGGGATGCCTGGTTTGGGCAACTGCAAATTGGAGCAGCGCAAGGCATGCAACAAACGGCTACATCCTACACGCTGGGGCTGTATAAGTCAGAACAAAACCATGGCTACGGTATTGACTTCGGAGGGACGAATTTGTCTGATTCCAGAGTACTATACGGTAACTTAACAGTGAGTCAGGACCTGTTGCGCATCACTAGAAATAGGCGTAGCTCGTTTTATTTGTATGGTTCTTTGGGTCTTGGGCTTACCCACCTGCGCAACGCCCAGCTCCAAGACAACTTTTTATTGCGTGGCGACGACATGCTGCACTTTCAGGTTGGCCTGAGCCCTACCTATTTTTTCAATAGAGATTTCGGCTTACAACTCAGTGCTAAATATCAAAAACAAGCACTCATCGATTTTCAATTAGAAGAGCTCTACAGTGTTCAACTCGGTTTGTTCTTTATGATACCGAGCTTCAAACCATTCTAGGTTCGGCTTGTTGTAAATAAAAACAAACCATTATGTCCTTGATCCGAATAGACCGCCCCGAAATCCAAAAAATGGGCCGCATTGAGCGTCTCAACCTCATTAATAGTTGCACCGGTTATAAATCGGCCAACCTTATTGCCACCATAGACAACGCGGGGCAAACCAACGTGGCCATCTTTTCGAGCGTAACACACCTCGGTAGCGACCCCGCACTCATCGGTTTTATCTTGCGCCCTAACACTGTGCCTCGACATACCTACAAGAACATCAAAGAATATGGTTATTTTTCAGTCAATCATATCACCGCTGATCAGATTGCTGATGCGCACCATACCTCAGCAAATTATCCAGAAGACGTCAGCGAGTTTGACATGACCAACCTAGAGGCGGTATACCATGGGGGTTGCCCCGTACCATTTGTAAAAGGAAGCCCCGTTAAATTGCTGTGTAAATATGTCAATGAATACCTCATTGCAGAAAATGGTTGTATTCATGTCATTGCGTCTATAGAGGCTGTATTTTATGAAGAAGAACTGTTAAGCTCTGACAACTGGTTGCAACTAGACAAAGGCAAAGTTGTCACTATCAATGGCTTAGATGGCTACTCGCAACCCGAACTTTTGGAAAGATTTGCCTATGCCCGACCTAAAAACACGAAGCTAACGTGAACCGAGTCTTTCTTGCTCAAAGTTGACCTGGATTTGTCCAAATTTTGGCACTAATTTTGTCTTTAGCAATTTTAAATAAAGCACGTGTACAAATTTTTACTTTTTATATTTATTCTGTTTGTTGCCACAGGTTGTATTTCGATACAAGAAGCACCCAATGTTGTGGAGCTTTCGCAGGCGCACAACCGCATTGCAATTCTACCTATTCAAGCAACAATAGAGCGCAAGATTTGGATGAACCAAGAAAAATATACAGAGCTCAACCGCATCAAAAGCGAACAAACCCAGCAAAGGCTTTACCATCAACTTGAGTTTTACAGCCGCAGTGGCAGTGTGCACGCAGAAATCATGAGCCCAGATGAGGTTAACGCTATGCTGCACGGGGCTGGCTATCCAAACAGTGCCCTCAACAACAACGCTTTATGTAGCCTCTTGCAGGTAGATGCACTCCTTTATGGCAACATTCAAGTGCTCGAACCCATGAATGAAGCTACTGCTATGATGCTCAATTCAGCAAACCCAAATTTCAATGCCATTACGAATATTGTACAGCTCAACCTGATGATCTATGACGCCAAAAGTGGGCGGCAAATTTGGTCTTCAGAGGAGGTCAACCGCGGGCAAATGGGTTCTATTAAAGAAAACATGCAGCGTCAGGTTTGTAGGCGTGCCATTCGAAATCTCCCCCACACACTAAAAAAGCGCCGCTACAAAAAAGCATATAGTCAGTTCTGATCTGAGCAATCCGCAGCAGCAAAATAGGAATCAAAGTAAGTTTGATTAAATAGTGGCATATTTATTTGACTGCATTTTTCAGCTAATTTGGTTTTTAACAAGGTAACGTCTTCTTTAAAGTGCTCCTTGACTTGTATTTGAAAGAAAGTACACATGATATCCATAATGGTTTTGTAACCAAAACGAATTTTTTCTATCGGATTATTAGCTAGAAGATGTCGTGCCGTCTGGAAATCTTTGCGTGCAATACACCTTGAAGCCAAAAAGATCTCTTCAATACCAAGCAAAGAAATCTGATACCAATAAAAAATTTGTGGCATGTCCTCAAGTGCTTTTTCTGTAAATGCAGTAAGGTATTTTTCTTGGGTCAGCAAACTATGGATAGCTGGCACATAAAGTAATTCAGCTCTAGTGCTTGGTTCTGCTTGCAGGCGTTGTTCAAATAAGTCAATGTAGAATGCTCTTTGTACAGCTTGCTTTGAAAACATCATCTTTAAACAAAAGATACGACCAAACAATATAGGATGCTGCGTTGGGGCTAAATCAGGGATGCGATCAGCAATTGCCTTTGGAACTAATTGGTTATTAGCGATATACATAAAAGGTCTGATGCAACGAACAAAAAGGAGCGTTTCAGCGTCTAAATCTGTTTGTAGCACAAGATAATTTATCCATTTGCCATATTTTGCATTGAACTGCGTATAATCTATATTCGACTTGACCACTAAATGAAGAAAATTTTCTTCTGCCAAGAGTTGCTTTTCCAACTTAGGGTAGTTGTGATTTCTAAAATACATATTTAGAATCACCCCTACTTGACTCACTTGGTCAAAATGCAAATTGGAGAAATGAAAATCAGGTTCTCGAAACAAACGAAACACGTCGTTGTATCGCTTCATACCTATCAAATCTTTTATTGCAACGGCAAAGGCAACCCCAAAATCTTGGTGTTCAATTTTGCGGCATTTCAATTGCCATAGAAGCTGGTCGTAAGATAAACTCGCCAGGGAAAGAAACAAACCTTCCCATTTAGGCCAATGGTAAATACTGGGAAAGCGCTGGTAAAAATCTTGATAACTCGAAAAGCCACAATAGACAGCTAAGGTATCGAGTGTAGATCTGCTTGCTTTGGTATTTTCAACGAGCCCAAAAAACCTACGCATGGTGTTATAAGAAACGAGTATATTGGTTTTCAGATAGATATCTTCAGCCAATAACTCAGCCTTTCCTCGGTCATTGATTTTTTGACCAAAAGTTTTTTCTACTTGAATTTTTAAGGCTTGTAACATGAGTCAAATGTACCAAAAATGGACCAAGTTTTTGTACAATTTATTCTTTATTTACCAAAAAAAAACCTACTTCAATTCTGATGGATCAACCAGATGAACAACAAATAGAAGGCAATAAACCAAAAAGCTCAGCAGGTAAAATATATCTTTTTATTGTGCTGATCTATTTGTTAGTTACCGTATTATATTTGGTCAATCGTTCTTAAAATAGGCAGAAAAATATGCCCTCGTAAAAATTGGATATGGCATTTTGCCAAGCCTGGATTCAAAATCAACAAGATAACTTTCCGTTTGATGACGCTTTGTTTCTTTGGCAATAACCCAATGAAAAAATGCAACATAGAGCTCTATAAATTCGCGGTATCCGTGTCGAATGTGTCCGAAAGGAATATTCTCTAGAACACCCAAAGCTTTGGCATATTGCCCATTGCTTATCAAAACTGAAACCTGAAAAACCCGATGAATAGCCACCTGTGAAAAATGATACCAAAATTTGATGTCATTGATCAAAGATGCCTTTGAAATAACAAAATTAGAGAGTGTGCTATTTTGGAGCACCAAGCTCTGCACTGATGGCTCGTAAAGAAGTTCTGTGGCTAAATGGGGTTGGGTAGCCAAACGAAATTGCATTTGTTCAATGAGTTCGTCTCGGTCTTTTTCCGAACGAGCCATATGCATTCTCATGCCAAAAATTCGACCAAATAATATTGGGTGTTGTTTTAAATCCAATTGCGGGAGCTGCTCAATAGCTTTTGGAGTGATTTTTTCATTGCACAAAATCATTCTCCAAAGCTCCAAACACGCAATGAAATCTTGAGTCTCGGCATCAATGTCATCTTGCTGAACTAACAAGGATATCCAAGACCCATACTTGTGGTTTAAATGACCGTAGTCTACAAAAATTTTAAATACGAGGTCTCTAAAATTGGGCAATAAAAGCAACTTTTTCTCCAAAACAGGGTCGTCAAAATTTCTAAAATGTAAGCCAATCAATACACCAATTTGTGCAACTTCGTCGTAGGGCAGCGCTGCAAATTGAAAGGCTGGAAATTCAAAAATTGCTTTCAACGTATGGTAGTCTCGCCTATTGATTAATTCGCGGACAACTATTGTAAATGAGATCGTAAACTGCTCTTGCCTTAATTTTCTGTAATGTAGTGTTTCCAGGAGTGCGTTTGGTTCATTTGTAGAAAGTACCACATAAATACTTTCCCAAGTTGGCCAGATATCTATTTCGGCATATCGCTGTGTAAAGTCTTTGTACGAACGAAAACCGCAATAAACCGCCAACTGATCAAGCGTACTTTCTCGAGGCTTGCGGTATTCTGCCAAGCCGTACATACGACGCAAAGTGTTATAAGACAGTATAGCACCGGTCTTTTCATAAATATCTTGGACAAGTGCCTCGCAATCTCCTCTATCCTCAATTTTGCGGCTAAACGTTTTTTCTAGTTCGTTTTTCAATTCATCAATCATGCTGTAAATGTATCGATTGTGTATCAATAATATTTAAGAAATATTATATATTTACTTGAAAGATTGGAGATATCAAGCGATGCACGGAAAGAACATAAATGTAGATACATTTTAAAGAATTTAACTGTACTATTGTATTTCCTTAACTTCACAGTGTGACGTGAATTTTTCCATATTAAAATGATAAAAATGAAGATATTAAGTTTTTTAGGCTGCCTATTTTTAATAATTTCCATAAACGCTCAAAGTAAAAAGGAGCTTGAGGACCAAATTATTAAATTAAATACCGATGTCGAGCTGCTGAAAGTTGAACTTACCTCAGTCAAGAATAAAAATCAAGAATACAGCGATAAATTAGCAGACTATTCGGGTAAGTTAGAAGAATGCCGGTCTAAATATGAGTTATGCACCGAAGACAAATTAAAAATGATGGAGCGTCAAAATTCCTTGATCTCTCAAAACCAAAAGCTTCAAGTAATTATCGATAGCCTGAAGGCGATTCCAAAAGAAGTTAATCCCAATTTGATTACAAACCCTAAAAATAGAGAAGATTCAATGCGCATGGCTATTCAAAAATATTTTCTGAGCTCAAGTATCCAAGAACGCCTCAAACATGTGATCGCTTATCAAAAAACTGCTGATCGAATGGCCACTTATTACTCAGGTGGTATCAAACCAAGAGAAATCATAGCTTCAGAGATAGGTTTTGGCAAACAAATTGGTGAGTACTTCGAAGTCTTTGACAACAATTCTTGCTATTACCTAAAAAATGTAAATGGGCAATATGCCGTTAATTGGGAAGCATCAGTAGGCCACAATGACCAGACTATAAAGACTTTTCAAGCAAATCAAAATTCTTCTGTTGAAGTCAGAGTTGTAGCTGAACTTAGTAATGATTATTTTGATAATTACTATGAAAAACAGTCCCAATATTTGAGTATTGTATTAAAGGATCCAGTAAATGGCCATGTTTGGGCCTATGTAAGTAGAAACTCAGCACTCGGTAAAACAATGTTAACTTTGCTCGCTGACGGAAAAGGTCATAGAATTATTGTTCAAATAGCTGCAGATAGATCTGAGGACGAATCAGGTAGTTTATGCATTCTGACCCAATTAGTCAGCGATAATTGGCTTAAAAACTAAGTTTTATAATACAAATGATTTCAACGAACCTCCACACCGTAATCTCGGAAGCGAGACAGTAACATAGAAAGCTCGTAGGTTCGATAAATATATAATTCTACTACAATATAGTTCGGCTGATCAATAACAATGCGTTGCGACGCATGCAGTTTTCTGGACTTCACGTAGGAGATGGCCCAATCGGTAAGTTTCAAACGAATAATTTCTGGGGTGCTCTCCTTAAAGCGTGCAATGCCCAAACAATGCTTGAAATAGGTTTTGAGCCCTACCTCTTCAGAGAGCTCCTGCCATGAAAAGTACTGTAATTCACCTTCTGCGCCGTCTTCTCGTTCAACCAAAGCGGGTACCATTACAAAATCTTCGATTAAATCAAAGGCAAAAACTTTTATAGCAGGCCTCGGTGCCTTCAGAAGCTCAGACCACACGCTAGCTACGAGATAATAGCGTCCTTCGTAAAAACGCACCTGAAGCGGTGCCACAACCTGAAGTTTAGTCTTGTAGGTTCCGAACGCCGACTGGTATAAAAATTGAAGCAAGTACTGCTGAGTAATTGCTTGTGTGCAAACTGCCGCCAACTCAAATGACTTTCCGTCGTCATTGAGTGCAGAGAATTGAAATACCAGCTTGTCTTGAAGGCTTTTTTCTATACGCGTTGTGCTTGCACCTAATTGTGAGGCAATTTGTTCGAGCATAGCGGCTTTGAGCGTGTTTGAAATTGCTTCGTGCGGGGCCGAAAGTAGCTGGTAATAATGTTTTTTTGAAACGCGTACGTGCAATAGGCGCTCACCCCCTTCTTCTCTTAATATTTGTAGATCAGACTCTAGCGAACGTCGAGAAATCGTTTTTAAGCCTAGTGAGGGCAATACAGCGCGCAGATAATCGTGGATTTGAGCAAAAGAAGCACGCATAAAGGCCTGTTCCTTTAAAAAATCAAGGATCAGTTGCAAGCGCTGACTTTGAGCTTTGAGTTGAAGCATGGCCAAAGATAATCAATCCGCAATAATTTTGCGTAGTTAATTTTTGATGGCAGAAAAACGCAATAATCGGATGAGCCATTTAGGCAGGTTTTTACCTGCTTTTTTGCCATGCACATTTAAAAATACGCCCCATTTTTCAATGAGGGGAATTTTGTATACCTCGATGAGCTCAATTAATACGCCATCGGGGTCCGTAATATAAGCGCAGTGCACACTCGTTTTTCCCATATCGAGCGCAGATAGACTATCACACTCAAATTCGATATGACGATGCAGCAACTGTTGCTGAAGACTGCTCATGTCTTGGACATCAAGACCGAGGTGTACAAAACCGGTATCGCCCCAAATACGGCCTCTGAAAATTTTCTGCGCTTTGCGATTAGATACAGCAATGAGTTCTACTTTAGAAAAGCCAATGACAGCGCCAAAAGGACCCTCGGCCATCTCTTTAGTACCGAGTATCATGCGTTGTACCGGTTGGTCGCCTCCCGGAAAGCCCTGAAAATCTGAAAATACACCACTCCCCTCATAAAGAACTTGATCAAAACCAAGACCCGCATAAAACGCTTTAGAAGCGCCTATATCAGCAACTCCGATGGATATTCCACCTACGCCACCAATCGTCTGCTTTGTTTCAAGATAAATTTGCTCGTCTTCAATCGCAACAAAATAATTACGATCTGGATCTTGAATTAAAAAGCGCTTGTTGCCCATAGGATCTGCTTGCAAATCGGATCGCAAGCCCAATGGATCAAATTTTTGAAAGGTTTGCGCCGGCTCGGACATCCGCATGTGGATGGCAAAAATACCAATGTCTCCTAACTGAAAATCTGAGGGCAGTGCGGTGGGCTTAAATGAAGTAGGTTCTATAACTTCCATGGCGCTACCCCCTCTTAAATTCATCACCATACTCGCTCTTTTGGCGATGACCTCATTGCGGGTAAAGACCTGCATTAAAGGAGCTGCCTGAACGCTATCAAAGAAGGGAATATTCATCCCAAACCACTTCCTATAAAGCGGCAAGGTCCGATTCATATCGGAAACTGCAACGCCAATATGCTGAATACCATGAATTTTAACCATAAACTAAGTTAAAATTTTTGTCAAATTAAATAATACTTTTGTCAAAAAAAAGTCGAAATATGAAAACTACCTTATATTCCCTTACCCTACTCGCACTACTTGGAGCATGTTCTAAATGGCAAAGTAACCAAAAGCAAATCACTAATATTTCTACAGACGGAACTTGGATTGTTAGTAGTTACATCGACGACGGCGACGACGAAACCTCAGATTACAGTACTTTTAGATTTAACTTTTTAGAGGACGGTGTACTTAACGCTACAGATCTTTTGAGCAGTAATTCGAATCCGTATGTGGGCACTTGGTCTATTACAGACTCAAATAGCAATGACGACGACAGTCTTGACGACCTTGATTTTAATATCAATTTCACGGTAAGTAATCAACTAGACGACCTCTCTGACGATTGGGATATCATTTCTTTCACAGACACAGAAATCAAACTCATCGATGTTTCTGGAGGCAACGGTGGTACCGACTACCTTACCCTCAGCAAACAATAACAAACTGATTTTAACAGAATTGATGCACAGCCCTGAGGAAACTCAGGGTTTTTTGTTCTTCAGAACCCTCGGTCGGTTCTTGATTGTATACCCAATTGGCCATCGGCGGCATGCTCATCAAGATAGATTCTGTTCGGCCACCCGAATAGATGCCGAATTTGGTTCCGCGGTCGTGTAACAAATTGAATTCTACATAGCGGCCGCGTCTGAGTGCCTGCCATGCTAATTCTTCAGCTGTTGGCTCCTTTAAAACAACATCTTTCAATTGGTTTGAATACACAATTGGAAATAAACGCCCAAGATCTTGGCAATAGGAAAATAGTTGATCTTTGGTAAGACCAGAACTTTCATCGAGCTGATCAAAGAATATACCGCCAACTCCCCTAGACTCGGCCCGATGGGGCAAGAAGAAATAGCGATCTGCCCACTCCTTAAATTTTGGATAGAAGTCAGGGTGGTAACGATCAGATACTTCTCGCAAAGACGCGTGAAAAGAAATGGCTTTATTGAGGTCTACGTAATGTGGTGTAAGATCAATACCGCCGCCAAACCAGTATTTGCTGTCCTCGAGTTCAAAATAGCGCACATTCATGTGCATGATCGGATGGCGTGGATGTTTGGGGTGCAGTACAATAGAGACCCCTGTTGCGAAGAAACGCTCGCCTTCATGACCTAATTGCTGTTTCATGGCGGCAGTAACGGGCCCATGAACTGCACTAAAAGCAACACCCGCTTTTTCTAAAATTTGACCACCTTGAAGCGTACGCGTATGACCTCCACCGCCTTCAAGACGTTCCCAAGAATCTTCATTGAATGTAGCCAAGCCATCCAGTTGTTCGAGGGCTTTACAAATGTGCAGTTGGAGCTCGCGAAAACGTGTTGAGATATCCGTTTTATTCATGATTTGGCGCTATCAATTGGGCATTTTTGTACGGAACCACAACTGCGGCCGCGTTTTCGATATATAATTGATTGGGAGAAAATCTCAAGGACATGTTGCTAATCAGACCATTTTGAATAGGATACTTGCCTACTAATTGCTTTCCAATGTGTAGTGTTACATCAAAGCCCAAACAAGCCATTTTGGCGAGGTCAGTGTTGTAACTTCTTCTGAAATTTTTATGAAATCTAATCACTTGCGGAGCATGGTAATTGAAGTAACTCGGTAAGGCTACTAAAAATGTCAGATCTCGGACTTCAGGGTCATCGAGCTCCTTGAAGTCTAGCCATTCTTTTCGTCCAACAATAATAAGGTTGCTATCCACTGCTGCAGCTTTGAGCAAACCCACTACTTTGGCTCTATCCGAACTGAAACTTACCAATACTTGAGTCCCACCTACAGATTTGAATCTTTGATAGTTAGTCCAAGAGGACTCTTGTAATTTAAGCTTGGAAACAGCCGTAGAAACACCCATGAACGCTTTCTTGAATTGTTGCTCCAATTGCTGATCCGCGGCTATTGGACTATTGATGAGTAGGATTGTAAAACCCTGGTAGTGCGTATGAAGGTGCGATGCCAGTGTTTGAATATGGGCCTCCTCTGGAGCAGTGTAAGCGATGAAGTTAGCTGCCATTTGAACCATTGCTGTGGGCATTTGAACAGGGAAAACAACTGGAATACCATGCGCTTTTGCAAAAGAAGCTACTGCTTGAGCCTGTTTTTCTTGAAGTGGAGAAAAGATGAGGTCCATCTGTTTCATTTCAGGACCTTCGAGAATTTTTGCCAAACCAGGAAAAACAGCGTTGTCGTCATAAACGTGAACATTGGCCACTAGACCTATTTTTTTAAGGCTGTCTAACGCTAATTTCATACCCATGTAGTAATCAAGGGCAGCTGCTGCAACAAAACGATTGTTTGCAGTACTTGAATCGAGTTGAAAAGGTAAAAATACGGCAATCTCATATTGCTTTTTTTTGGGAACTGGAAATTCAAACGAAGTAGAAGAACTCCATTTTTGAGCAGCAGGAATGGCTTGATTGGGAACCTCGTTGGACTTCTCTTTTTGAATGGGAACCATTATTTTTTGGCCGGGAGCCACGCGGTAAGTACTCATTTTATTGAGCGCTAGCAATGAATCTACCGGAACCATATAACGCTTGGAAATGGAATAGAGGGTTTCTTTTTCTAGTACGATATGTTTAATGATGGTATCGGAAAGCTTAGGAGCAAAATTAGAGGGAGTTGTTTGGCTTGGCAATTGAGAATCAGCGATGTCGAACGGAAGTATGGAGTTATGAATGTAGATAGTTTGGCCAATTTTTAGACCATTTACAGCGCTCGGATTCCAATTGAGCAGGGAATCTATGGCCACCTCGTAAAGTCGGGCAATTGCATAGAGGGTTTGTTGCGGTGCTACTTGATGGGTGATTGTGCCAAGTCGAACAGGAAAGACAACGATTTGCTGCGGATCTATGCCTCTTTCTAATCCAGGATTGAGTGCTAAAAGTTGATCGATATCCGTATGTAAAAGTGCTTGTATTTCACTAATTGATTGGCCTTCAAGGGTGGTATAGGCGTAATATTTTTGACCGTCTTTTTCTACGATTGGCAACGCTTGCCCAGTTGCAAACCGACCGAACAAAAATAGACCAAAAAGTAGAAAAGAAGCCTTCATGTTATTCCCATTCAATGGTGGCAGGTGGCTTAGAACTGATGTCGTAGGTAACGCGATTAATGCCGCGGACTTGATTGATGATGCGATTGGAAATTTTTGCCAAAAACTCGTAAGGTAAATGACACCAATCGGCAGTCATGCCGTCTGTGGAGGAAACTGCTCTGAGCGCCACAGCATTTTCATAGGTGCGTTCATCGCCCATGACGCCAACAGACTGAATAGGCAAGAAAATGGCACCCGCTTGCCAGACGTCATTGTAGAGATCATCTTCTTTGAGGCCATTAATGAAAATGGCATCGACCTCTTGTAAAATACGGACTTTTTCGGCAGTGACATCGCCTAAGATACGAATACCAAGACCTGGGCCAGGAAACGGATGACGACCCAAAATACGTTCATCGATTTGAAGCGAACGGCCAATGCGACGCACTTCGTCTTTGAACAATAAACGCAATGGCTCCACAACTTGTAGTTTCATGTAGTCTGGCAAACCTCCTACGTTGTGGTGAGATTTGATGGTTTGAGAAGGGCCGCCAGTGGCAGAAACAGATTCGATGACATCTGGATAGATGGTGCCCTGACCCAACCATTTGGCGTTTTCAACCAATTTAGACTCTTCGTCGAATACATCGATAAATACTTTTCCGATGGCTTTTCTTTTGAGCTCAGGATCGGTGAGGCCGGCCAATGCATCGTAAAAACGAGCCGAGGCATTTACGCCTTTGACGTTTAGGCCCATCCCTTGATAGGAGGCCAAAACTTCTTCAAATTCATTCTTGCGAAGTAGCCCGTTGTCCACAAAAATACAATGCAAATTAGGGCCTATGGCTTTGTGCAATAAAACAGCAGCTACAGATGAGTCTACGCCGCCTGAGAGCCCCAAAATAACTTTGTCTTGCCCCAGCTGCGCTTGAAGGCGAGCGGTGGTTTCATCGATAAAAGAGTCGGGGGTCCAGTCGCAGGCGCAATGGCAGACATCGACAATAAAGTTTTGTAAAAGTAGTTTCCCTTCTGTGGAATGATAGACCTCTGGATGAAACTGAATGCCAAAGGTTGGTTCATCTGCTATCGCATAACCAGCTACCTCAACGTCATGGGTTGAGCAAATCACTTGATAGTTGGCAGGGATTTTTTTGATGGTATCGCCATGAGACATCCAGACTTGGGAGCCTTTGGTAAGGCCTTTAGTGAGGACATTGGCGTTGTCTACAAAATTGAGATGAGCGCGTCCGTATTCACGGGTATTTGAGGGCAATACTTCACCACCAAAGTGGTGTGAAAGGTACTGAGCACCAAAACAAACACCTAAAAGTGGGAATTTTCCTTTGATGGCTGATAAATCAGGACGTGGTGCCTGTGGATCGCGGACAGAAAACGGACTACCAGATAAAATTATACCTTTGACATGGCTGCCCATTTCGGGGATTTTATTCCATGGGTGGATTTCACAATAAACGTTGAGTTCGCGGATTCTTCTGGCAATCAGTTGGGTGTATTGAGAACCAAAATCTAGGATTACGATTAATTCATGCATGCCACAAAGATAGCTGAAATACGATTTATTTGCGGCGAAAATCCATAGTTTTCATTAATTTTGAGGTTCGCTAAATTGAACACAGACATGATCGGAGATTTACTCAAATCTATTTTCGGAGATAAGACCGCAAAAGACCGCAAAGAATACTGGCCTTTCGTAGAAAAAGCCAAAACCGCTTGGGAAAGCATACAACATCTTTCCGACGACCAACTCCGCGAAAAAACCCGCGGTTTTCAAGAACAAATTCGTCAGAGCATTGCACCATTAGAAGCAACCCTCGAAGCGCTTCATGCAAATGCCGCTGACACCCAAACTTCCTTTGAAGAAAAAGAAAAACGCTACGAAGAAATTGATCAAATGGTCAAAACCATCGATGAGCGTATCGAAGAAGAATTACTTGTCATTATGCCTGAGGCCTTTGCAGTAGTCAAAGAAACAGCAAGGCGTTGGGCCGAGAATGGCCAACTTACTGTAAGTGCCACTGCATTAGACCGCGAAATTGCGGCCAACCGAGACGGCATTACAATCGATGACGACCGCGCTATTTGGCACAACGAATGGACTGCCGCAGGCAACAAAATCCAGTGGGCCATGGTTCATTACGATGTTCAGCTCATGGGAGGCGCCGTATTGCACCGTGGCAATATTGCCGAAATGCAAACTGGTGAAGGAAAAACTTTGGTGGCCACCCTACCCGTCTACCTCAACGCTTTGTCTGGAAAAGGTGTTCACATTGTAACGGTCAACGACTACCTCGCCAAACGCGATGCCGAATGGATGGGCCCGCTGTATGAATTTCACGGTTTGCGCGTCGATTGCATCGACAAACACCAACCCAATTCTCAGCGCCGCCGACAAGCCTACCTTGCCGACATCACTTTCGGAACCAACAACGAATTTGGTTTTGACTATCTCCGCGACAACATGGCCGGAAACGTCGACGATATCGTACAGCGCAAGCACCACTTTGCCATTGTCGATGAGGTCGATTCCGTCTTAATAGACGACGCCCGTACGCCGCTCATTATTGCAGGCCCAACGCCAAAAGGCGATGAGCATGAATTCCACGAACTCAAACCCCGTATTGAACGCGTCGTAGAGGCGCAAAAAGCATTTGTTCAACAATGCCTCAACGATGCCAAAAAAATGTTGTCGGTCATCAATGAACCCAACCCCGATAAAAACGAACAAAAACGCTTGCTCGAAGAGGGTGGTATTGCGCTTTTGCGTGCGCACCGAGGTTTGCCTAAAAACCGTTCGCTCATCAAATTCTTGTCCGAACCAGGCATCAGAGTGCATTTGCAAAAAACGGAGAATTTCTACATGGCCGAGCAAGGCAAGCAAATGAAAAAAATCGACGTTGATCTGTTCTTTGTGATCGACGAAAAAAATAACTCCATAGAGCTCACCGATAAAGGGATCGACCTCGTATCTGGTAAAGAAGATCGCGATTTCTTTATCATGCCAGACATCGGTGCCGAAATTGCCAAATTACAAAAAGAAAAACTCGAAAAAGATGCCTATCTAGAACGTAAAGATACCCTAGTGCGCGAGTACTCTATTAAATCAGAGCGCATTCACTCCGTTAGTCAGCTCTTGCGCGCCTATACCCTATTCGAAAAAGAAGTAGAATATGTCATCATGGATGGCAAAGTAAAAATTGTCGACGAGTCTACGGGGCGTATTATGGAAGGGCGCCGTTATTCAGACGGACTGCACCAGGCCATTGAAGCCAAAGAAAATGTCACCGTAGAAGCTGCCACCCAAACATATGCTTCTATTACCCTACAAAATTATTTCCGGATGTACCACAAACTTGCTGGTATGACCGGAACTGCAGAAACAGAAGCGCGCGAATTCTGGGATATCTACAAACTAGATGTTGTTGTTGTGCCAACGAACCGTGCTATCTCGCGCAAAGACCAAGACGACTTCGTCTACAAAACAGCCCGAGAAAAATACAACGCCATTATATTAGAAATCGAAGACCTCGTGTCCAAGGGCAGGCCTGTTCTCGTTGGTACCACTACCGTCGAGATCTCAGAATTGCTCTCTCGCATGCTGCAAATGAAAAAAATTCAGCACCAAGTACTCAATGCTAAATACCACCAAAAAGAAGCCGAAATTGTAGCCAATGCAGGTAAGGCAGGCACCGTAACCATTGCTACCAACATGGCCGGACGCGGTACCGACATCAAACTCGGCGAAGGTGTCATTGAAGCCGGCGGTTTGGCCATTATCGGTACCGAACGTCATGACTCCCGCCGTGTTGACCGCCAGTTGCGCGGACGCGCAGGTCGCCAGGGCGACCCAGGTTCTTCTCGCTTCTTTGTCTCGTTAGAAGATGACCTCATGCGTAAATTTGGCTCTGAACGCATTGCCTCCATCATGGACCGCATGGGGCTCAAAGAAGGCGAAGTCATTACTGCTGGCATGGTGTCTAAATCCATTGAACGCGCCCAGAAAAAAGTCGAAGAGAACAACTTCGGGATGCGCAAGAACCTCCTCGAGTACGACGACGTCATGAATTCACAGCGCAAAGCCATTTATCGCAAGCGCAGAAATGCGCTTTACGGCGACCGTCTCGATATTGACATCGACAACATGTTCTTCGACCTTTGTGAGAACACCGTTGCCGCTTATTCGAAGCTACCATTCCACGAATTTGAATTGGAACTTTTACGTCTGATTGGCATCGAAACGCCAGTAGACGAAGCTACATTTAACCAAATCAGCACTGCAGAACTCACCGAAAAAGTATACGCTACATTAAGAGAGACCTACGACCGCAAATGCGATAAAATTGCACGGATGGCCTTTCCTCAGGTCAAACATGTTTTTGAAACAATGTCTCAGCAATACAAAAACATTGTATTCCCGCTCACCGACGGTCGCCGTCAAATGCAACTTATTGTCAATTTAGAAGAAGCCTACCAATCTGAAGGTCGTGTTATCAGTAAATACTTCGAGCGCAATGTGCTATTGAGCAAAATTGACGACGAATGGAAAGAACACCTCCGCGAAATGGACGACCTCCGCTCTGCTGTGCGCAATGCACAATACGAACAAAAAGATCCATTGGTCATCTATAAACTCGAATCCTATGAGCTCTTCCGAAGCATGCTCATGCGCCTCAATGAAGAAACTCTTGACCTACTTATGCGCATGGACGTCCCATTAGAACAACAAATCCAAAGCACCAACCAAGAAGACCACCAAAACAACTACGACAAAGCGCAAACAAGCAACCAAGAAGCTATCGCTAATTCAGCGCCTGCTGCGCCACCTATTGAAAAGAAACAACCGGTAGTTGCCCAACTCAAAATCAACCGCAATGATCCTTGCCCTTGTGGAAGCGGCAAGAAATTTAAACAGTGTCACGGTCAGTAAATGCACGTACCTCAAATCGGCATCGTTGGTTCAGGAAAAGTAGCACAAACAATGTTGCGCTTGGCAAGCAACGCGCAAATTCCTATCGCCGGAATATATGCCCGTTCCTATGAAAAGGCACAAGCATTAGCAACCAAATATAAGTGTGCTGCATTCGAGCAATTAATAGACCTCAAGCCAGAGCTGTTGCTCATTTGTATTTCCGACGATGCGCTCCCCGAAATCATCGGGCAGCTCGACCCTCAACAAATAGCCGCCTACACTGCAGGTAGCCCGAGTATCAAACTTTTTGCACATCCGCAACTAGGTGTTTGTTATCCCTACCAATCCATTTCAAAAGGTCGAGACCTCCTTGCTTCCGATATTCCTTTTATGATAGAAGGTAAAAATGACCTCGTGTTGCAACGCATCAAAGGTTTTTTACAACAACTAGGCGGACAATACCAACAATGCGGATCCGCACAACGTGCACAGTACCATTTAGCAGGTGTTTTTGTCAATAACTTCGGAAATCTGATGCTACTCGAAGCGAGTAAAATTCTCCATCAAGCACAGCTCGACCTAACACCATTGTATCCGCTACTCAATGAAACCATCGCCAAAGCAATTCTTTTAGGGCCAGAAAACGCCCAAACAGGCCCAGCTTTGCGCCACGACCAAAATACGTTAGATAGGCATCGTGCACAACTAGACCCCGAACAATTGGTGGTCTACGACTGTCTGACCAATAGAATTCAAGATTTGTTTAAAAATGCTTAGTTACAAAGAAAGACTCAATCCGATCAGCACCTTTATTTTTGACGTAGATGGCGTATTCACCGACGGAAAAGTCTACCTCATCAACGATGAAATTGTCCGAGCAGTGAATGCCAAAGACGGTTATGCTGTCCAGTATGCCGTTAAAATGGGCTATAAAATATTTTGCATAACAGGAGGGTCTTCTCCCGAAGTAAAAAGAAGACTAATGGGTTTGGGTGTTCACGACGTCTATTTAGCTGCCCACAACAAACTCGAACGCTATGAGCAAATCAAAAAAGAATACAACTTAACGGACACCGAAATTGCGTACATGGGTGACGACATCCCGGATATTCCTGTTCTTCGTGTAGCAGGGCTTTCTGCTTGTCCGCAAGATGCAGTTAGCGATGTTAAAGCCACTGTCCATTACCAAAGCCCCTTTCTGGGCGGTAAAACTTGCGTTCGCGACCTCATCGAACAAACTTTACGCTGTCAAAACAAGTGGCTCACCGACCTCGCTTTCGAGTGGTAAACCAATATTCCTTTAATTCCGTAGCCAAGCGCAGTTGGTTTTCAGCTCTTCGTAAATTATGATGCTCGTGTTGCACTTTATAGTACACATCGTTTTGTAAATAATCTGATAAAAAGCGGAGTGCCTGAACGAGAATGACACCGCAAGCCGCAGTAAAAAGTTTTGCCTCATCTACTTGAAAGGCAGCAACTAAAGCCTCAAAGACATCTGCCCTAAATAAAGAATCTTCTTCGGAAACTTCTTCTCCAAAAGAGCAGTAAGAACGAATCATATCCGCATAATCATAAAAAGGGCTTCCGAGCTGAATCGTATCCCAATCAATTAGTGCGCGCACTTTTTTGCCATTCGGATGAAACAAAAAATTGCTCAGTTTTGGATCTGCGTGTATGAGTGCTTTGGGTTCTATTGCTAAAAATTGTTGCCAATCGAGCAAGTAAATCCAATTGGACTCGAGCAAATACACAGCAGCTTTTGCGCTTTGCATCCTAGATAGCGATGCCGTTTCTTTGGCAAGTAAAAAATGCTCCATACGGATACCCACATCTAAAAAATGAGGGATGGGTTCTTTCCAATCATGCACATTCAATTGAGCAAGTGAATCATGAAAAGCTTTTAGAGCTTGAGCAGCCAAAATTGTGTGTTCGACGGTCACCCTTGTTAAAGTTCTGCTTGGCGCAATGGCAGCAAGTAACCTGTAAAATTGATTGTCCAACCCAACACAAGTGAGCCCTGATTTGGAAGGTATATAACGAAGGGGTACTAAAAAATCTGAATCGATCTTTTTGGAAAGTGCTACCAACTGTTGTTGGAGTTGCTGCGGGTCTTTAAAAACGTGGGTATTGATTTGTTGAAGAATATAATCTGCGGTAGAAGTATGCACCAACCATGTATGATTGATTAGCCCTTGTTCAACGGGCAAAATTTTGGTAGGTTGCAAACCCCATGCAGCGGAGAGTAACGCTTTTAAATCCATGTAGGAAAAACAAGTGAATACGCCTTGCCTTCAAGAGCAAGTATTTGCGATTTTGCTTCTGCTAAATCATCTGCGTAGGTAAGTCCGAACCACTTTGGAGGCATCTCTAGGACTTGAACTGCTAGTTTACCGGCTGCTATCATTTCATTGATGACCTTCGGGAGGTAAATTTCAGCTGTTTCGTTGTCGGTATTGGCAATCAAAAATTGCTCCACAAGTACTTTTAAATGTGTTAAAAATAGTGGTGGCAATAACCAAGCATTCATAGAGATCAGTGCAGCAGGAGACAAGGTGCGTTGCGATTCATCCTTAATTTCATTGCCCTTATATTCAATTTGGAGTACCTCCTCTATCCCTAATAAATAATGGTTCTCTACATTGCATAAGCCTCTTGCTACTGGTCCGTTCGGACTCAGTGTTGGGGCCAATTCAAATAGGAGCGCGGCAGCTTGAACACCATTTTGAGCAAGATCAGCTGCACTTTGACAAATACCCGAACCGTAATAATCGTCTGCATTCAGCACCAAAAAAGAACCCTCCCACTTGCCGTGAAGAAAATGCAGCGCATGTGCGGTTCCCCATGGTTTTGAACGGTTTTGCTCTTGTACGAGTATCTCAAACCTTTTTGAATGCATCCAACGATTCAATTGCTTGCTAATCACATCTTGCATTCCAGGACGTACAATAATAAAAACCTTTTCAAAACCTGCTCGCATGGCATCGTAACAGGCATATTCAAACAAAAAATGACCTTCGTGACCAAAGGGTTCTATTTGTTTGGCCCCACCAAAACGAGAACCCAAACCACCTGCTAAAATGACTAAAGCTAAATCAGTAGTTGGCATCTAATGCAAAAATAGGTTGGCGGGTTTTCCAGGTCCCTTGCGTAAAATCCGGAATTTCTTGAGGGGCACCATTTTGTGCTATAGAGCTTTCACTGAGCGGAGTAACGGCATACCAAGTAGCTAAATCATATACATCTAAAGGAAAAGGCTTGTTCTGCTTGATACACTCGATAAAAGCATTGTCTACAAAGTAATCCATGCCACCATGACCAGAGCTTTCAGCGGCGGCTGCATTGGCCTTCCACAGCGGATGATCGTAGCGCTCGAGCCAATTTTTAGAGTTGTCCCAGCGATGCGAATGTTTCATGGCTTCTTCAAAATAGATGTGGCCTTGTTCGGGGTCGCCCCAACCGAAGTCTTGCCAAATTCCTTGAGTGCCTTGAACCCTAAAGCCTAAATTGTATGGGCGCTGTAAGCTCGTGTCGTGCGTCAAAATAATAGTTTCCCCGTTGGCACATTGCAAATGAGTGGTGACGACATCACCTTGCTTGAATTCAATCTGAGCGTTAGGGTGCGCTGCTCCTCCTTTCGGATGTTTGACGATATACTCATGCAAGCCCCTTGCTTTACTGGCAAAAGAACTCAAACGCAATAAACGATTGCCTCGGTTTAAATCGAGCATGGTAGCCACTGGGCCCAAACCGTGTGTCGGGTACAACTCACCATTTCTATTGAGGTAATGATTGGTGCGCCAAGCGGCTTCACTATAACCTTTCTCTCCAAATTCAACACCAGAATTATAGGCGCTTTTGCCATCGTTGAATAATACGCCGCGCAAATCGTGCTCATAGCCACCCTGCGCATGTATAATTTCGCCAAACATCCCTTTGCGTACCATATTTAAAACAGCCATGACATCGCGGCGATAACACACATTTTCAAGCGGCATAATTGGAACGCCAGTTTGTTCCGATGTTTTGACATAAGCCCAGCAGTCTTCGAGCTTCATAGCCCCACCAACTTCCATCCCGACAATTTTCCCGGCTTTCATAGCAGCAATACCATGCGCTAAATGCCATTCCCAAGGTGAGGATACAAAAACAGCATCGATATCTGTTCTTGCCAAAAGCTGGAGATAATCATTGGGGCCATTTTGATAAACCGCAGGCGCCGGTAGACCAGCTTTTTCGATGAGCGCCAATGCATCTTTGATCATGCGTGGGTCTGGATCTGCAAGCGCAATAATTTCGACGTCTGTGCGCTTCAACATTTCTTCAATGTGGGTCTGGCCGCGGAAACCTGTTGCTATGAAGCCAAGGCGCACTTTTGATTTGGTGGAGGGTTGAAAGGCGCCGACAAATTGCGGTAAGGCCAAGGCAGCCGCTGCTATACTTGTTTGTTGAAGAAAGGTTCTGCGTTGCATGTCGTTTTTAGATGCAAGATAGGGATTACTTTGAAAAGTTTAAATTGTAAACCACAGAAGTCCAAAGGGTATGATTGCGCTCAATTTGGATTCCATTGGCCTTAAAAACCATCTGGTTTAAATAGCCGAACTGTATATTGAAGTCAGGCTTGAACCTATAGCCTAAGGCTGTAATGAAACGATTTTGATCGAGGATATTCTTTTCAATACCATTTCCAAAACCCAGAAATAACTCATCATTTACATTTAAAAATAAACCATTTCCTTTGGTCAGATAGGCAGCTTGTAATGGAATAATGACTTGAGCACGGTAGCGTATGCGCTGTCTAAATACAGTGTCAATCCAACGTTGTTCAAGCCTATATCGGTGTTGGATCTGTAATTTATTTAATTGCTGAACCAAATTGACTTGCTCCCAGAGTCGATTTTCATTGGTTTGCATTGCAATTGGTTGTGAACCGTATGGATAACTTACTACCCAAGCATAACCACCAGAAAATGTCAACGCTTTGTTGAACTGGTAATCTAGCCCTACCCTTGCCAAGGATTGCTGCCATTCTGAAAAACCATTAGCTCTGCGCCATTGGTATTCTGTGTGTGCATTAATTTGTTTGTTTAGCTTATGGTTACCTTGATAAACTACCCAACCATGAAGCTGATCGTCTATTTGTTTTTGAGCAAAAATTTGAGGATTTCCTAGAAAAAGGAGGAATACAAAAATTAAAATAATTTGAATTGGGTAGGGGAAAAATTTCATGAAGATCAACGATTGATACATTAAAGTTAGACAAAATAAAAAAGCAAAATTTCAACTATCTTTGCTCCATATGCAATCAACAGAAACATACAGCGCCAAAACGCAAGGTTATATCGACTTAGAGGAGCAGCACGGCGCACACAATTATCACCCGCTACCAGTTGTTCTTGAAAAAGGCGAAGGCGTTCTTGTATGGGACGTCGATGGCAAGCAGTACTATGATTTTTTATCTGCCTACTCTGCGGTCAATCAGGGGCACGGGCATCCAAAAATCACCGCAGCATTGGTGCAACAAGCACAAACATTGGCCCTTACCTCACGCGCTTTTTATAACAATTGCTTGGGAGAATACGAAAAATTTGTCACAGACTACTTTGGTTTTGACAAAGTATTACCCATGAATACTGGGGCCGAGGCCGTAGAAACCGCGATTAAATTATGCAGAAAATGGGCCTACGAGCAAAAAGGAGTTGCCGAGAATCAAGCGCAAATTATTGTTTGTGAGGGCAACTTTCATGGCCGCACCACTACTATTGTTTCTTTTTCCTCAGACCCCGATTCAAACGTAAACTTCGGGCCCTATCCTGCAGGTTTTATTTCCATTCCTTACAACGATACTGCGGCTCTTGAACAAGCATTGCAACAAGAAAACGTTGCAGGTTTCTTAGTAGAACCTATTCAAGGTGAGGCAGGCGTTTACACCCCCGCTGACGACTTCATGCGCCGCGCACGTGCACTTTGTACACAATATAACGCATTGTTTATTGCCGATGAGGTTCAGACCGGCATTGCCCGTACTGGCAGTTTGCTAGCCGTTTGTGGAAACTGCAGCTGCGAGAAAAAATGCGAACAACAAGCCGCTACCTACGCCAAACCTGATATCCTCATTTTAGGCAAAGCACTATCGGGCGGCGTTTATCCGGTTTCGGCAGTTTTGGCCAACGACGACATCATGATGGTCATCAAACCTGGCCAACATGGCTCTACTTTTGGCGGCAACCCTATTGCAGCCAAAGTTGCAATTGCAGCACTTGAGGTCATCGATGACGAAAATCTCATTCAGAATGCCCGCAAACTCGGCACATTGTTCCGTCGTGAAATGCAGCGCATCATCTCGAGCAACGAACTCATCGTTAAAGTACGCGGCAAAGGCTTGCTCAATGCCATTGTGGTCAATGATAGCCCTGACTCAGACACCGCTTGGCGTCTTTGTTTAGCACTTAAAGAAAATGGTTTGTTAGCCAAACCCACACACGGAAATATCATCCGCTTTGCCCCGCCTTTGGTCATCACCGAAGCCCAATTAATAGATTGCGTGTCCATCATCGAGAAAACAATTCACACCTTTAAAAAATAATATTTTGGCAACACCCATTAAATTCGGAACCGACGGCTGGAGAGCCATCATTGCTGCAGATTTCACCGTAGAAAACGTCGCAAGAGTGACAGAAGCTACTGGCCTATGGCTCAAAGAACGTTTTGAAAAGCCTACTGTTGTGCTCGGCCACGACTGCCGTTTTGCCGGCGAACTTTTCATGGAAACCGCCGCCAAAGTGCTTTTAGCGCAAGGCATCCATGTCAAACTTTCGCGTGGTTTTGTTTCTACCCCTATGATTTCACTCGCTGCCAACCAATTAGGCTGTGAAATCGGCATCATCATTACCGCAAGTCATAATCCGCCAAGCTATAACGGTTTCAAACTCAAAGCCAAATTTGGTGGCCCGCTTGAACCAGAAAAAATCAATGAAGTTGAGGCATTGATCCCGGACACTTGCCAAGTCAATTTTCAGTCCATTGATCTTCAACAAGCCGTCCAAGCTGGCCAACTCGAAGAAATCGACATGGAAACACGCTACGTCGATCACGTCAAAGCCAATTTTGACCTCAACGCCATTGACCAATCTGGGCTCAAACTCATGTACGACGCCATGTATGGTGCTGGCCAACGCGTTTTGCCAAGAATCTTACCAAAGGTTTCGCTTTTACACTGTGACCCCAACCCTTCTTTCATGGGCACTGCCCCCGAACCTATTGCCAAAAACCTTCAAGAACTCGCTCAAACGATTAAAAAACAGGGCGATGTCGCTTGTGCTTTGGCTACCGACGGCGATGCAGACCGCATTGGCCTCTACAACAGCCACGGCGAATTCGTAGACTCTCATCACATCATCTTGCTCTTGATTCATTATATGGTCAAGTACAAGCAAATGACAGGCAAAGTTGTGCTGGCATTTTCAGTCACGCCAAGAGTTGAGAAACTTTGTAAGCACTACGGTCTAGAACTCGAAATAACTAAAATTGGCTTCAAAGAAATTGCTGCCATTATGATCAAAGAAGACATATTGCTCGGCGGTGAAGAATCTGGCGGAATTGCCGTGAAAGGCCATATTCCGGAGCGCGATGGCATCTGGATGGGCCTCATCATTTGGGAATTCATGGCAAAATCAGGCAAAACACTCGATCAACTCATCGATGAAGTATATGCCATTGTTGGGCCCTTCCAATTTGAGCGCAATGACCTCCACATCACCGAAGAACTCAAGCAAAAAATCATCATTAATTGCAAAGCAAATAACTACAAATCGTTTGGCAAATACGAAGTGCAAGAGGTACAAACCATCGATGGTTTCAAGTATTTCTTTGACGACGAGCGCTGGGTCATGATCAGACCTTCTGGCACAGAACCTGTGTTGCGCACCTACGCCGAAGCGCCTACGCTAGAAGAAGTAAGAGAAATTCTAAAAGCCTGCGAGCAAACCATTTGTGTTTAATCTTGCATCAACTACTGACAAGCCTTCCATTTGGGAGGCTTTTTTTTACCCCAAGGCTACATCCAAGATCATCATCACGACAAAACCACCAATGAAGCCTAACACAGCAACGTCGGTATATTTATCTCGCTGCGTTTCCGGGATTACCTCCTCAACGACTACAAAGATCATAGCGCCGGCTGCAAACGAAAGTGCAAAAGGTAAAATAGGCTCCATGTAAATTACTGCCATGGCGCCAATGACACCCGCAATTGGCTCTACAATTGCCGATAACTGCCCATACATGAAACTTTTGGTGCGGCTCGCTCCTGCTCGCCGCAAAGGCATGGCCACGGCAAAGCCTTCCGGGAAGTTTTGGATACCGATTCCAATGGCCAAGGCAATGGCTCCGGCAATTGTGGCGCCTTCCATGCCGTTGGCCGCTGCCCCAAACAAAACCCCAACGGCGAGCCCTTCAGGTATGTTGTGCAGGGTAATGGCGAGTACTAATAGTGTGGTTTTATGCAGCTGCGTTTTGACGCCTTCTGTTTCATTTTCATGAAAATTAATGTGCAAATGCGGTAATTTTTTATCCAGGAAAAACAAAAACAACGCACCTGCAAGAAAACCAACAGCAGCTGGCATCCAAGACGCGCTTGGGTAGAGCCTTTCCGAAAGTTCAATAGAAGGCATGAGTAAGGACCAAAAGCTGGCCGCCACCATGACCCCTCCGGTAAAACCGAGCATGCCATCGAGTAGGCCACGATGCATATTTTTGAAGAAAAATACCAAACTAGCACCTGCCGCAGTGACCAACCAGGTAAAAGTGGTGGCTAAAAAAGCTGCAAAAACAGGATGAATATGGGTGAAGAAATGTTCAAGTTGTTGCATCATAGATACAAAAATAGCATTAATTGCTACTTACAACTCAAAGGCTTGGATGGCCAAGCGGTAACCTTCGAGTCCGAAGCCAAAAATACAACCCTTACAAACCGGACTCAATAAAGACTCGTGTCGGAAGGGCTCGCGCCCGGCAATATTGGAAATATGCAGTTCGACTACGGGAATCGAAATTGCTGCGATGCAGTCACGCAAAGCAACACTCGTATGGGAGTAACCACCTGCATTTAGGATAATGCCATCAACGTTCGCTTGTTGCAGGCAGTCGATCAATGCTCCTTCGATATTGGACTGAAAATAGCTTAAATGATGCTTGCTGTTGGCTTTCAATGTTTCAAAATACGCTTCGAATGTGACATTCCCATATATTTGTGTTTCTCGGGTACCGAGTAAATTTAAATTAGGGCCATTGACGACGAGTAAGTTCATAAAAGATGCATTGGGAGCGCTATATTAAGGATTTTGTTTCATACCTGAAAATCGAAAAAGGTTTAGCTCAGAATTCCATTCTGGCCTACCAACGAGATGTCCATTTATTAGCTGACTATTTCTCGCTCACAAAAAACAAACCCGAACAAGTTTCGTATGAAGAACTCAAGACGTTTATTGCTCATCTGTACGATCTAGGCCTAAGTGCACGCAGTCAAGCGAGAATTATCTCGGGCATTAAGCAGTTTTTTAAGTACCTCATCCTAGAGCGCTACATTCAAATTGATCCTTCTGAACTGCTTGAGCAACCCAAATTGGGCCGTAAATTACCGGAGGTTTTGGACATCGAAGAGATCGATGCATTATTAGCAGCCATAGACTTAAGCACCCCAGAAGGAGAGCGCAACCATGCTATGCTCGAAACTTTGTACAGCTGTGGCCTGAGGGTGTCAGAACTGATTGGTTTGCGTTTTTCAGACTTATATTTTGACGAAGGATTCATACGCGTGATCGGCAAAGGAAATAAGGAGCGCTTGGTTCCGGTGTCCGGGCAAGTAATCAAAGAAATCAGCGCCTATACCGAACAAACCAGACTCGAGGTTCCTATTAAGAAAGGACAGGAACATTTTATCTTTCTCAACAGACGTGGTGCAGCACTCACCCGTGTCATGATCTTTACCATCATTCGGCAGCTCGCTCAAAAAATAAGTCTCCAAAAACAAATTTCTCCGCATACTTTTCGACACAGTTTTGCGACCCATTTAATAGAGGGTGGCGCAAATCTGAGAGCTGTGCAAGAGATGCTCGGACACGAATCTATCACGACCACAGAGATTTACACACATCTCGACCAACGCTTTTTACGAAAGGCTATTTTGAGTCACCATCCGAGAAATCAAGGTAAATAACTTACTTTGTTGAAAAAGGCGATGAATTTGTGGATAATGGATTTGTAGTATTGTAAAAAGTTGTTATCTTTGCATCCGCTTTTGTAATTACACGTAATAATATAGACATGTCACGAGTTTGTCAGTTAACAGGAAAGTCTGTGATGGTTGGAAACAACGTATCGCACTCAAATCGCAAGACCAAGCGTCGTTTTTATCCGAACTTGATCACCAAAAAGTTTTTCATTCCTGAAGAAGAAAATTTTATCACTTTAAAGATTTCTGCTGCCGCTTTGCGCACCATCAATAAAAAAGGAATCTCGGCTTGCCTAAAAGAAGCGCGCCAAAAAGGATTTTTGAAATAACCTGTTGGGAAACAGAATAAATAGTTAAAAAAATGGCTAAGAAGAGTAAAGGCAACCGCATCCAAGTAATTCTAGAGTGCACTGAGCACAAAGAATCTGGCATGGCTGGTACATCACGCTACATCACCACCAAGAACCGTAAAAATACGCCTGACCGTATGGAGATTAAGAAATTCAATCCTATCCTCAAGCGTATGACTGTCCATAAAGAAATTAAATAAGTAAGTCATGGCAAAGAAAGTAGTTGCAACGCTCCAGAAAGGTGGAGGTAAAGAACATACAAAAGTGGTCAAAATGGTCAAGTCTGAAAAGTCTGGATCTTACACTTTCAAAGAAGAAATTGTACACAACGATAAAGTTAAAGAATGGTTTACTAAAGGCTAAACCGTTGTGCATTCCCTTATAAAGCTTCCAAGTTGGGAGCTTTTTTTTTATCTTAGCAAATGGGCCTATTTGATTTTTTTTCAAAGTCTAAAAAAGAAAACCTTGATCCAGTTCAAAAAGAAACCCTCGATCAAGGCTTAGAGAAAACCAAACAGACGTTCTTCTCCAAAATTACGCGCTTGCTCGTCGGCAAAAGCCGTGTAGACCAAGACGTTCTCGATAACCTAGAAGAACTCCTCATTACCGCCGACGTCGGCGTCGAGACCACCCTCAAAATCATTGAGCGCATCGAAACACGCGTGTCCAAAGACCGCGTCATTAACTCCGAAGAACTCAACCAAATTCTAAGAGAGGAAATTATTGCACTTCTCGAAGAAAACGCTGCCAACTTTGAAGGCCAACTCAAAGTAGACAAACCAACTGATGGCAACCCATATGTTTTGATGGTTGTAGGCGTAAATGGCGTGGGTAAAACCACTACCATTGGAAAGCTAGCTTATCAGATGAAACAAGCTGGCTTGAAAGTCGTTTTGGGCGCTTCAGATACCTTTAGAGCCGCAGCCGTAGACCAACTCATCATTTGGGCAGAGCGCGTTGGTGTGCCAATTGTACAACAAGGCATGGGTGCCGACCCTGCAAGCGTAGCTTTTGACGCGTTACAATCCGCCAAAGCACAAGGAGCTGATGTTGTGATCATCGATACCGCTGGTCGCCTGCACAATAAAGTCAACCTCATGCAAGAGCTTTCTAAGATCAAGCGCGTCATGGACAAAGTGGTTCCCAATGCACCCCACGAAATTTTGTTGGTTCTAGATGGTTCTACAGGGCAAAACGCCTACGAACAAGCCAAGCAATTTGCACAAGCCACCGATATCAATGCGTTAGCGGTGACTAAATTGGACGGTACGGCAAAAGGAGGTGTGGTTATTGGTATCTCTGACCAAATGAAAATTCCTGTCAAGTACATTGGCGTAGGCGAAAAAATGCAAGACCTCCAGCTTTTTGACCGCAAAGCCTTCGTCGAAACGCTCTTCGAATAAATAAGCGGGATCATCCGCTGTTCCCTTAAGTTACTAAATCAACTGCTGCGCTACGTAATTAGCATACTGGCCTTTGAGCGCCATGAGTTCGTCGTGCTGGCCTTGTTCGGTAATTTGACCATCTTGCAAGACCAAGATTTGGTCTGCCCTACGTATTGTAGATAAACGGTGGGCAATCACGATAGAGGTACGGCCTTTCATCAATTCTTCCAAAGCATCTTGAACCAATTTTTCAGAGGTAGAATCGAGGGCTGAGGTGGCCTCATCTAAGATGAGAATACTTGGGTTTTTGAGAATCGCCCGCGCAATAGCAATACGTTGTTTCTGACCTCCAGACAACTGAATACCGCGGTCGCCAACCTCAGTATGCATTTGTTCAGGGAAGGTCGAAATGAATTCCCAAGCATTTGCTTTTTGAGCAGCTTCTGTAACCTCAGCGTCAGAGGCATCTGGACGCCCAAAACGAATGTTTTCTAAAATACTCCCTGAAAACAACAAAACCTCTTGTGGAACAACCGCCATGTGCTTGCGCAACTGATGAAGATCGAGCTCATTTGCATTTTGGTTTCCGAAGTAGATGCTGCCAGAGGTTGGCTTGTAGAATTGTAAAATCAGGTTGGCAATGGTCGATTTACCCGACCCACTCTGTCCAACTAAGGCAAGCGTTTGATTTGGCGCTAAATTGAAATCAATACCCTTCAATACATTGATATCGGGTCTTTGTGGATAATGAAAAACAAGTTGCTCAAAACGCAGTGAGCCATCAATTGCTAATGATTCTTCCGCTTGGGAAATTAAATTTTCACCCTCTTCTTGGAGTAAATCGAGTAAATTTTCAGTAGCACCCACCGCTTTTTGTACGCTGGCATACAAGTCCGGGAGTGAACCAATAGAGGCACCCATCATGATGGTAAACAACACAAACTGATAGAAGCCCTCTGAGGCCAACTCAGGATTAGGGCCTTGGGTCATGAGTAGGCCTTTCCAAACAATAAATACGATAGCGCCAAATAGGCAAAAGATGATAAACGATACAAATAAACCCCGCCAAATTCCGCTCCTCACGTTGAGGTCGCGGGTTTGTTGGGTGCTTTTTTTGTATTTACCCAATAAAAACCATTCGTTGGTAAAAGCCTTCACGTTGGCAATACCCGTTAATGCTTCTTCTAAGACCGAATTGGAGGTGGCGATATAGTCTTGGGCTTCTTTACTGAGTTTGCGGATGTAACGTCCAAAAAAAACCGCTACAATAGCCATTACAGGTACAGTTGCCAACATAATCAGCGAAAGCTTCCAGGATATAAAGAACAAAAAGGCAATACCTCCAAAAACAATGATGATTTGTCTGAAGAATTCAGCAATGGTGGTGCGCAGGACTTCTTGAATTTGCGTGATGTCCGATGCCACTCTTGATGTAAGCTCCCCTACCTTTTGACGGTTGAAAAAGTCCATTGGCATGTAGACCAGTTTTTGAAAGGCATCGTTTCGCATGTCGCGCAGGGCATTTTCGGTGACGTTATTGAATAATACGACTCTAACAAATGAAAATACACTTTGAAAAAAGAACAAAACAAAAAGAGCAAGTGCAATTTGGTTGACATTCGAGAGGTCAATTAAGCGGATAGCCTGCTCTGGATTGGCTGTGGTATTTGTACTGCCGAGTAGCTTACCCATCAGATAAGGAAAAACCAAACCTGCAGAGGTGCTCAATACCAAGAAAATCCAGCCAATAAAATAAGTGCCTGCATATGGTTTGAGATAGCGTAGAAAACGAGCAGCTTTGCGCCAGCTGTCTTTGGTTAATTTAACTTTGGGTTCTTTCGTTTTTTTGGGTCTCATCATGGCTATTGGCGCTTTGCACTACAAATTTAACGTGCTTTCTTTGGGCAACTGCTTTTTTTAACGATTTTTGTCGAAAGAATTTGAAATTCTAAAAAATATACTATCTTTGCATTCCCAAAAACATTACAAATAACGACACGACATGAAAAGAACGTTTCAACCATCGGTAAGAAAAAGAAGAAACAAACATGGCTTCCGTAGCCGTATGGCCACAAAAAACGGTCGTCGTGTATTGGCTGCGCGTCGTAAAAAAGGCCGTAAAAAATTAACCGTATCTGACGAAGGAATGCACAAGCGTTAAGCCGTCCATAAATCCATATTTTCAAAGCCCTTTCCGTTTGGTCAGGGCTTTTTTTGTGCACAAAGATCAAACGAACATTTTTCCACACAACTTTGATTTTCATACATATTACATGCATAAAAAAGGGCCGCTTTTGCGGCCCTAATTCTTTCCAAAATTGTTGACTGATGGAAAGGAGGAACTACACTAGTACTTTAGGTGCTGCTGCCAAAATAGCCTGATCTGTTTGGGTAGCAAACTTTTCAAAATTTGCGACAAACTTTGCTGCTAAATTTGCAGCGGTGTCGTCATAGGCGGCTTTATCGGCCCAAGTATTGCGTGGATTGAGCAGTTCGGTCGGAACGCCTTCACAAACGCTAGGAAAGGCCAATTCAAAGACAGGCATTTGCTCGTAGGCAACATTATTGAGCTTACCTGTTAGCGCCGCTGTAATCATGGCGCGTGTGTATGCTAATTTCATTCTTGAACCCACGCCATAAGAACCACCAGACCACCCTGTATTAATGAGCCAAACATTAATGTTCGTGCCCTCTAATTTATCGCCAAGTAATTTGGCATACTTCGCAGGATGTAACGGCAAAAAGGCGGCACCAAACCCTGCAGAGAAAGTTGTGGTAGGCTCTGTAATTCCTACTTCAGTACCGGCTACTTTGGCAGTATAACCAGACATAAAGTGATACATCGCTTGCGCTTTGTTCAGTTTAGAGATTGGAGGCAATACACCAAATGCATCTGCAGTTAAGAAGAATATATTTTTTGGTGCAGAACCGATAGATGGCACTGCAATGTTGTCAATGTGATGAATTGGATACGACACGCGTGTGTTTTCAGTAATACTGCTATCGGCGTAGTCTGGTGTTGAGGATTCCTGCGGAAAGCCCACATTCTCGAGTAAAGCACCAAAGCGTATGGCGTCGTAGATTTGTGGCTCCTTCTCTCTGGTAAGGTCTATGGTTTTGGCATAACAGCCACCCTCAAAGTTGAATACGGTGTTGGCACTCCAACCATGCTCGTCGTCGCCAATGAGGCGGCGATTTGGATCTGAAGAAAGCGTGGTTTTACCCGTACCTGACAAACCAAAGAAAATAGCGGTGTCACCCTCTTGACCAATATTGGCAGAGCAATGCATAGACAGCACGTTCTTTTGGTGAGGCAAGATGAAATTTAGAGCAGAAAAAATACCTTTTTTGATTTCCCCCGTGTAGCCCGTGCCACCTATGAGAATCATCTTTTTGGTAAAATTGAGGATGGCAAAGTTGTGTTGACGCGTTCCGTCAATTACGGGGTCGGCTAAAAAACTAGGCGCACAAACGATATGCCATTCAGGTAGGAAGTTCTGGATTTCTTTGGCCTCTAAACGCAAAAACATGTTGTGCGCAAAAAGACTCGACCATGGCAACTCAGCAACCACGCGAATATTCATGCGGTAGGCCTCATCTGCACATGCATAGACATCTCTAACATATAGATCTTGGTCCGCTAAGTGTGCTTTCATACGCTCGTAAAGGGCATCGAATTGCGCGGGTTCAAATTCAATATTGACATCTCCCCACCAAACGGCATTCTCAGTAATGGCATCTCTAACAATAAATCGATCTTTGGGTGAACGGCCAGTAAATTCGCCTGTTTCTATGGCGAGTGCACCGGTATCGGTCAACATGCCTTCGCCAAGTATGATGCAGTCCTCGATGAGTTCTGCAGCAGTGAGGTTCCAGAATTGATCGCCTGTTTCAGACAAACCAATACTTGCGGAGAGATCGGCATTGCTACCGAATTTTCCATGTAATTCCATGTTGCTTTTTTAGAGTTATTGGACACCACAAAAATACGATGTAAGAAGCGCTCAAACCATGATTTATATTAGGTTTTTGTAAACAGTATATGATTCAAAATGTGGACAACTTAATTTGAGTTTTTCAAGTATTTTTATTATATTGAAGTAAGTGTCAGAACTACACTTTGAGTTTTGAAAAGCGCAGAATTATAGCTAGTTTTGATCTAAATGAAACGGATGCGTCTCTTCTCTTCTTTACTTGTTGTTGCTCTATTGGGTTTTGCTTTAGTGCGGTTTTACCCTATTGAAAAAACGACAGAAAGTAGCTCTAAATTTAAATATGAGCTTCCAAACAAATGGATTGGAGCCCCATTGTCTAATTTAAATACACTTCCCCAATCTGAGCAAATCCTTGGGTTTAGAAAACAAATTCAAATCCTGAGCAACAAGGGTCAGGTATTGCCATTGGGTCGTTTGGATCAAAAAATGGCCTGCATGGCGCTGGGTGGTAATTCATCTGTTTACACTGAAACACTTAGTTTATATGCCGATAGAATGGCATTTTTTGCTGCCGACTCACTGCAAATTCCGGCAGCAGTTTCCAAATTTTATGGCCTTACCAATCCAGAAATTTGCCTATTTAGTTTACATGCAGCAGCTCCTCATAGCAACCGCATACCAAAATGGGCGGCTGAAAAAATTGCATTGCTCGATAGCACAGATCAAAATATACTCGTCGTTTTTGGCGAGCAAAAAATCCTCAAGGATGTAGATACTTCCGTATTTGACGCGATTATTTTAGCGCACGAAAACCACCCGATTGCTCAGGCGCAAATTGCACAATTAGTCATGGGAGGCCTCAGTGCAGCAGGCATAGAAGCCAACGGCCGCCTCGGCATCTCTAGCCCCGAAGAAATCGGACTCAAAACTTCGGACCTCAAAGGAATTGATGATATTGCGCAAAAAGGAATTGACGCTGGGGCGTATCCAGGTTGTCAGCTTCTCGTGGCGGTAGAAGATAAGGTCATTTGGCACAAAGCCTATGGCAAACAAGGGTATGAAGCCCATGCACTAGATATTGATTTGCAGTCCATGTACGACATCGCGTCGGTGACCAAAATAGCAGCCTCTACCCTATTGGCCATGGAGCAACATTCCAAAGGAAAGTTCATACTCGATCAAACCATAGGCAGTTATATCCCTGAAGTGGTTGGTTCCTCGCCGTTTGCGGCACTTAAAATTAGAGAAATCATGGCCCACCAAGCTGGCCTCACCCCCTGGATTCCTTTTTACAAACGCACGCTTTCCGACGGCACCTGGAAAAGCAACATTTACCAAAGCAGCCGGACGGACGATTTTGCGCTCGAAGTTGCCAAAGGCATGTACATCCACAATAACTATCAGGACAGCATGTACGCCCAAATCATGCGCTCTGAGCTCGGCCCCAAGAAATATGTCTATTCCGACCTTTGCTACTACTTTACCCAACCTATTTTAGAGCGCCTCATCGGCGAGAGCCAGGCGAGTTATTTGCGACGCAATATATATCTCCCACTAGGACTTAACCGCATTTTGTATCAGCCCCTCCGTCAATTTTCCGAACAACAAATCGTACCCACCGAAGACGACCAAGCTTTCCGCAAGCAACTCTTGCGCGGCTATGTGCACGACCCGGGCGCAGCCATGCTCGGCGGAGTTGCCGGACACGCCGGTATATTTGCCAACGCCTGGAGTTTGGCACACGTGATGCAGCTTTTCTTGAACAAAGGAGAAATGGCAGGGCAGCGTTTCTTTACAGATGCCACCTACACCGAATTCACCAAACAACAGTATCCTGGCAACCGCCGCGCCGCGGGCTTTGACCG
>Ga0209442_1000030_pt1 | contig 84606 bp, 60 predicted proteins | sample LauGreSBDMM110DD_2_FD_187565 | JGI IMG/M metagenome (GOLD analysis project Ga0209442, IMG submission 187565) | Freshwater lake microbial communities from Lake Michigan, USA - Sp13.BD.MM110.DD (SPAdes) (version 2) | ecosystem: Environmental > Aquatic > Freshwater > Lake | place: Lake Michigan...
GGGAATAACTTTCCTTGGCAAATTAGAATGCTCAATGGTTTACAATGTGTGTGTGATCAGTTAAAAGAATTGAACGTAGATACTGCAGCAATTGAAGCTACTCTTTTAGATATTGAAGTTATATTACAAACAGTAGAGACTAATACTACAGGTGTACAAAGAACTCCTAACTTCTTAAGACCTACAGGAGTTTCAGGTACAGTTGTAGCAGGGACGTTTTCTATGTCTTTTGCAAGTGTAGGAACTGCTAATGCTACAGTTGGAGGAATGGTACTTAAACCTGGAGAAACAATTAATTTTGATGCGGGTGCATTAAACAATACTTTAGGAGCAGTAGCTTATAGTACAACTGCAACAGGTGCTGAGTTAATAATTATTACACTTACATAATAATGTCTACTCAGATCCTTATAGATAAGTATGGAAATCTTCCATCTCCTAATTATGGATTGTATGCTCAAACAGCAAACAGTACTCCTATTACCAATACTGCTGTAGAAACATCATTAGTAAATGGTGGTGTAGGAACTTTATCTGTACCCGCTAATGGATTTAAAGTAGGAGATAGTTTTAGAGCTGTAATTGCTGGTGTAATGAATGCTGATAATAATCAAAATATTACAATCAGAGTTGATGCAGGACCTATTGTTCTTTTAGATAGTGGTCTACAGAATCTGGGAAGTAGTGTTATAAATGATGTATGGTCTTTAAATATTGATTTTACAATTAGACAAATTGGAGGAGCTGGTGTTGCATCAATTGTAGCTTTAGGCTCATTTCATTATACAAAAACCAACAATTCCTCTGTTCAAGGATTTGGATTTAATACAGTAAATAACACAACATTTGACACAACAATTCCTAATGTGTTAGATATAACAGCTCAATGGCAAAATGCTTCTACAGGAAACAATATCTATAGTGACATATTTATCTTAAATAAAACATACTAATGAGTACACTTATACAAATAGCAGGTTCAGGTGGAGGAACAGCAGGTTCTGATAAAGGTTCTTTTGGAGCATCTATTGATATATCTTCTGTAGGAACAGTAGGATATATTACTATTCCCTACAATGGAACTATAACAGGATGGCAAGTAATTGGAAATGTAACAGGAAATTGTGTTTTTGATGTGTGGAAATCTGCGGCAGGAATTATACCTACTGCTGCAAATAACATTACTGGAGCAGAAGCTCCTACACTTACAGCACAACAGATAAATTCAAACTTAGCTTTGACTACTTGGACAACTACTGTAAATGCGGGAGATATTGTAGGCATTCTTTTAAGTTCAGCATCTGTATTAAGTCAAGCGTGGGTAACAGTATTCATCACTAAACTACCTTAATATGGACTTTACTTGGATAGTATTAGAAACAACAGTAACTCCTCAACAACAAGTTTATTGGGAGTATGATGAAGAAGGTAATCCAATACCAGGAACAGAAACATTTTTTGACTATGATATGGTATATACTTTAGTTGAATATGACTTTCCTCAATATCAAACAAAAGTAACTGTTAAAATAAACCATTTTAATCCTCAAACAGAAGAAGAAATTGATTTAGGTATTTACAATATGGGAGTTACAGAAGAAAAAAAATTAGCTAATACACAGGAATAATGGCAGATAGATATTGGGTAGCAGGTGGTACAGGAAATTATAACTCCACAACAAATTGGTCAGCAACATCAGGTGGTGGATCAGGAGCATCTGTTCCAGGTGCAGCAGACAATGTATTTTTTAACGCAGCTAGTGGAACTGGGATTGCAACGATAACTAGTGGCGCAAATTGTGCAAACTTAAATCTTACAGGGTTTTCAGGAACATTAAATGTTGCAAATTTTTGGCAATTAAATGGAACAATATTTAATTTAGGATTAGGAACATATACTATAACAGGAACTTCAAAATTAAGAATATTTACTGCAATGACAGTTACAAGTAATGGAACAACTTTTACAGGTAACATTGAAATTGCAACAGCACTCACAGCTACCCTTGCAGATAATTTTACTTGTTCAGGAACTTTTGAGTTTGGAGTTGCAACAGGAACATGGACTTTAAATGGAAACACATTAAATATTTCAGGTAATTTATTAAATTCAGGTGGCGCAACTACATTAGGAACAACAGCTATTGTTTTTAATGGAACTGGAACTTGGTCACATACAAATACAGGAGTTATAAGAAATAATGTAACAATTAATACTGCAGGAACTTTAATAATTAGCGGTAATGTTTATTATAATACAGGTGCTTTAACTTATGTTGCTGGTACTGTAGTAACTACAGGTTCAACATTGAACATTGCTCTTTCAACAACCTTAAATACTAATGGTATAACATGGAACAATATTACATATACTTCAGGTAATATAATTACTACACTTGGTAGTAATTTAACTTTAACAGGTACAATGCTTATTGGTACAAGTGTAACTTGTTCATTTACGTTAGGTGCATTCAATTTAATTACATCATCTGCAAATTTAACAACTTCAAATGGTAGTATTTTTAATGTTCCTCAAAATTTGACATTTAAAACTTTTACGGTTGTAAGTGGTTCAAGTTCTTTAAATGCAAATACATTAACAATAACAGAAAACCTTACAATGAATGGTGCTGTTACAAGTACAACAAACATTGTTTATGCAGGCACAGGTACTTGGACAGCAAGTTCTGTTGGTTCAATCATAACTAATAATTTTACTATTAACACAGCTGGGACATTAACTATAACAGGAGTAGTTTATAAAGGTGCAGGTACATTTACTTATACTGCAGGAACAATTGTAGATACAGGAGCAACTGTAGTTATAAGTTCAGGTTCAACAACTACATTAAATGTATCAGGTAAAACTTGGGAAAAATTACTTATTCATGGTCCTGTTACTTTAACAAGCAACATTAATGCTATTACTTTTGGATCAACTGGAAGTACTCAAAATACAACTTTTACTTTAGGGGGGAATACTTTAAATTTTACACATCTTGAATTTGGTAATTCTGGAACTAGTGTAACATTACCTACAGCATGGGTTTGTCAAAATATTACATTTGTTAATATTGCTGGAGCAACTATTAATGGTAATTCAATAACAATTAACGGTAACATTAATCAAAATGGAGGAGGAACTGTTACTGGAACAACAACTTTTACTTATGCTGGAACAGGAACATGGTCAAGAACAGGTAATGGATACTTTACAAATAGTTTTACTATAAATACTGCTGGAATATTAACTTTTTCAGGAGGTTCTATTGGAGGTGGTATATTTACATACACAGCTGGAACAATAAATATATTAACAGGTTCTATACTTTATAATAATGTATCAAACACAACATTTAATGATGGCAGCATAGTTTGGTACGATGTTGTTTTTGGTCTTGTTTCAGGAGCATTTGCTGCTATATCTTCAGTTGTATTAAATGATCAATTAGTGTGTTCTAATACTCTTAGAATTTCAGCTTTTAATATTACTTATTTAGGCACAAATGGAACATTTGATGTTTATAATTTAATACTTCAAAATGATACTAACAATAGAAGTATGACTTTAATATCTACAAAAACATATAGAGTAAGGCAATCATTAACTGCTATTGTTTCTAGTTCAATAGCTAGATTTTTTTTAGGAACAACTATCCCTGGTTCTCAAGCTATATTTACAGTTGATCAAGGAGCAACAATAGATGTTGGGTTTGTAAACGCAACAGATATAAACTCTTCTCTAGGTAGACCAATCTACAGTTACAGAGGAGTATTTAGTAACACATCTAATTGGAATTTACTACCAACAGACGTAACACCAAAAGTAAATACATTTGCAAATTGATAGAACTACGCAGAAATACTTAGTTATCTATGGTTGTTTCAATTATTTTTAGTATATTAAAGTGTATGTTTATAAAATAATAAGATGGAAACTTGGTTACTAACAATCATACTGTTTATTGCAGGAACAGTGATTACAATATTTGGATATTTTTTAAAAATGATCCACACAGATGTCAGAAAGAACACTGAAGAATTAGGAAAACTAAAAGGTAAAATTGAACTTGTACAACAAGAGACACAGATAAAATACCAAGCCTTACAAGAACTTACTCAACTTGAGATAAAGAATCTAGCAAAGAATGTAGGTGAGTTATCAGATGCAGTTAAGATGTTTGTATTAAACAAAAAACCATGAAAGAATTGAAAAATAGATGGAATGCTAAAACTCCAAAGTTTTGGAAGAAAGTAAGAAACATTGCAATTACATTAGGTGCAGTTGCAGGAGTAATTTTAACAGCTCCAGTTTCATTACCAGCAGCTGTAATTACAGCAGCCGGTTATTTAGCTACAGCAGGAACAGTAGCAGCCACGTTATCTCAATTAACAGTTGAAGATAGCAACCAATTAGAAGAAACCAACAAATAAGTATAATATGGCCAAAGGAAAAATCAAAGATATCAACGTTGAAGTTGATACTGAAAAAGTAAAGGTTAAGGTAACAAAGAAAGACAAAGACCTTAATGTTAATGTAGATACTCCAAAAGTGGATGTCAATCTTAAAAAAGAAGGCAACAACAAAGAGTTTACATTAGATGGACAAAAGTTAGACATCCATGTAGAGAAAACTGAAGAAGGAACTGTTGTTACCATAGATGCAGAAAATTCACTCTTAAAGAGAGTTGGTAACTGGATCTCAAAGATCTTTGTTAAAAAATTCAATAAGTAATGTTAGAACTAGACTTATTAAAAATTAAGCAAGTTCCTCTTTCTGAAGGACAGTATGTAAATGAGGAAACTAAGAAACTGCAAATTGTGTTACATCACACTGCAGGAAACTCTTCTGCGCCTGGTACAATTAAAATGTGGAATGCTGATGACAGAGGTCGCATTGCTACATCTGTAGTTGTTTCTGGAAAAGGTTTATCTAAAGATACCTTTGATGGTGAGATTGCTCAAGCATTTTCATCTAAAAAGTGGGCATATCATTTAGGTATTAAACCTGATGTCTTTAGAGCAAATGCGTTACCATACCGGTCTCTTGACCCATTAGCAATTGGTATTGAGATTTGTAACTGGGGACCACTGACTCAAAAAGCTGATGGTAAGTATTATAACTATGTAGATAGAGTAGTACCTAATGATCAAGTATGTGAGTTGTCAGTTCCATATAAAGGACATAAGTATTATCATGCTTACACAGATGCACAGATTGAATCTGTGAGACAATTGCTAGTGTATTGGGGAAAGATCCATGGTATCTCATTAAAGTACAATGAAGCTGACATGTGGCAAGTATCTAAGAACGCATTAAGCGCAGTACCGGGAGTATATACACACAATTCTTATCGTAAAGACAAGAGTGATATTTCTCCTCAACCAAAAATGATATCAATGCTTAAATCTTTGTAAAATGAAAGCAAGAAATAATTGGGGAGCTAAAAACAAACAATGGGATAAGTTTCAGTTAAGATTGAGACTAGGTGTTATTGATGTTATAACAATTGAAATAGACATCTCAAGAAGCTTCTACATGATAACTATATTAAATTTAAGTCTTAAAAACAGATAACATGAAAAAGTCAACTAAGAAAGTAGAGAAAAGATTATACGAAATGGGTGGTCAAATTGATGCTACTCAAATTCCTGTATATCAGACAGCATCTATGGCAATGCTAGGTAACCCTCCTTCTGGAAAGAAGACTGGGACTAAGAAAAGTAAATAATACCCAAATTCCATATGTCAAATAAAGTAGGCCTTAACAGGGCCTATTTTTTTTAACTATGCTATAGTTAAACATTTTATATTATATTTGTTATATGTTTAATTCAAACCAACAAATATGAATCAAGAGAATCAAGAAGCAGTAGAACGTGATTATACACCACAGGAAATTGAAGCAATGCGTAAAGACACTGTCAAATTTTACAAAGATAAAATTAGTGTTTTAAGTCTTCAAGCAGAACATGAAGATCTTCTTGCAAAAATTGCAGAAGCACAGTTAAGACAAGTAACTGCAATCATCCGAAGAGCCCAGCTTACTACAGCTCCATCAGAAGAAGATATAGCAAAGCAAGCTGCATTTGAAGAAGAAATGCGCGGAGAAGCTGCAGCTAACGCAAGTACAGAAGCTGTAGAAAGCAAATCAAGAACACTTAAAAAAGATTAATCTCAAAAACCAACTATAATGGCAAAAGCTAATGTAGTGGAGAAGAAGATCCGTATGAGTAGGAGAGACATAGTTAAATATCAACTTGTCTCTCACTGCTTTACTAATTCAATTCCCCACAGTGACGCAGAATTGGATTGCCTTACATTATTGGGAGTATATGGTGAATGTGATCTTGCTGAGTTTTGTAACCTTACTGTAGATGAGAATATTTTTAAAGTATCTCAAACAGTAAGAAACTTTCTAACTAAAGCTGAAAAGCTCCAGTTAATTGAGAAAGAAGGTAAATCAAGAAAGAAGATAAAGCTTAATGATGGCCTTAAAATTCAGACAAAAGGAACAATAGTTTTAGATTACAAAATATTCTACATTGAATCCCAAGAGCTATAAGGAATTTATCCCAATCACAGCTGATGAACTTGATATAAAGAAATCAGTTGTAGAAGATTGTATTGACTTTTTCTACTCCCATGTAAGAAAGAGTTTAGTGGACATGAAACACAAGAATGTGCATGTCCATAACTTTGGTACATTTAAAGCTAAAAAGAATGAGCTTGATAGACTTTACAAGAAGTATCAAAATCATCTTAACATACTAGAGAACCCGGAAACTTTTTCTCAAATGAAAATCAAGAAAGATGTAGAGGAAAAGTTTCAAAAGGTTGCTAGCTTGTATAAGATAATCAATGATGAATCAACGCGTAAAACACAAATCAAAAGATCAAAGTATGAGTTCAAAGCTAATGACAATTTGGAAAAACCGGAAAGAGATCCTGGAGGGAATTAAGAATTCCGTTATCAGAGATGAATTTGTAGAAGATGTTGCCTCGCATAGATCTGAAATATGCAGCACCTGTGAACATCAGGATGTAAAAGGCAAAAAGTGTATGGCTCCGGGTACACACCCCTGTTGTGGTTTATGTGGTTGTTCCTTGAAATTTAAGACAAGGTCATTGTCATCAGGTTGTCCTGATGATAGATGGTTTGCGTTATTAACTGAAGAGCAAGAAGATGAATTGGACGGAATTGCTTGAATCATATGATCTAGGTTTTCTAGGCAGTACTGATGGAATTGAACCTCAGACCGATAGACAAATAACTTTGCATGTTGGAATGAAAGGTCTAGATGCAATCAATTATGCTTTTAAAATTAGAAATACACTAGACTGTGCAGAGTGGTTGCTTGATGTAAAAGCAATTACAGAAGAACAATTAGAAACCATTGAAAAGATGTGCTCCTCAGAAGATAAAGAAAATGCTGAATTAGCCATAACCATAATAGAACAGAAAAAACATGAGTATAATCTTCAACGCGGAAGATCACAGCTATAAAAGCATTGACACCGCAGATAAATTAAAATGGATTAGTGTAACTACCTTAATTGGGTTATTCAAATTACCATTTGACAAAGAAGGCCAGGCTCTTAAATCATCTAAGAATAAAAACTCTAGATGGTACGGTCTCTCAAAAGAAGAGATTATAGAGAAGTGGGATAAAGCAAATAAGGTTGCAGTTAATCTTGGAAGTTGGTATCATAACCAACGTGAAGAAGATCTTATTATTTGTGATACTATTCAAAGATCTGGTAGAGATTTGAGTATCATTGCTCCTATACTAGATGGTGATAAGAAGCTTGCACCAAGCCAATCTCTCTCAGAGGGAATATACCCTGAGCATATGATGTTCTTAAGATCCGCAGGTATATGCGGACAAGCTGATAGAGTAGAGGTCATTGCTGACATAATAGATTTATATGACTACAAAACCAATAAAGAAATAAAGACGGCAGGCTTTAAAAGCTGGAATGGAGTTGTAAGTAAAATGAAGCATGTGTGTTCTCATTTAGATGACTGTAATTACAACCATTATGCATTACAACTCTCAATTTATATGTATATTATGTTAAAGCATAATCCTAATTTAAAACCAGGTAAGATTGTACTTGAACATGTAAAGTTTGATGTAGAAGGACAGGATGAGTTTGGGAATCCTGTTTATAAATTTGATCCCAACGGAGACCCTGTGGTGCTTGAAGTAATTCAATATGACTTACCTTATCTTAAAAAGGAAGTTCAGAACATGATCAAGTACATACAAGAGAATCCGGAAATTTTAAATGAACTAAAGAAATGACAATAAAACTATTTGATGTAGAAGATGGAGTTGTGAGACCATCTGAACATTGTTACAACATAAGTTGGTTAAAGATTATAATGAGTGAATTCCCTGAACCGGATGTTTATTCTAAGGTGTATGCCTATATTTTTTATATGACTTGTCCTAATCCGGAAATGAATCCGTACTTTAACATCGCGGACCATGAAAGAGAAGAACTTATCTTACTTGATTTAGAAGTTGATTTTAGCATGGATAATGCTCATGTGACACTTGCTATCAAGAATGCTGAGAAAATGTATGAGACACCAACACTAAGAGCATACAAAGGTATCTCAAAGATGTTGGACAATCTATCAGACTATATGGGTAATACAACCATTGAACATGGTAGAGATGGTAACATATCAGCTCTAGTACAGGCAGCTAAGAACTTTCAAGCAATTCGTGAATCATTTAAAGGAGTTCAGAAAGATCTTGAAGAAGAGCAAACAAAAAGTAGAGCAAGAGGTGGTACGGACTTAGCATATGACCAATAATGTTTACAGAAGAAAATGATATAGAAGTCATTCCTGTATGGAATGAAGGAGTATGGGAGGAGAAATCATTCAATACCCGGGAAGAGTTTATTGACTTTTTGTTACCTTTATTTAAAGAACCTGGTCAGTATGAGTTTGATGAAACCTCTTTTATTTTTAATGAGCAAGCCCGACTCTTCAAAAAGAATGGCGAGGTATACTGCATGCATCCATTTAAAAGTAAAGACTTCAGAAAATACTGGGATGATCAAAAAAACAAATGCCGGATAGGATGTATTTTTATAAACAACGGTAAGACATGGTATTTACCACGTGATTACTACATGTGGTTAAACTTTCTTCCAATCTATGATAAGCAGAAAAAAAGATTTGATTTCCCGGATGTACGCGATGGCCAATATCATATGGCTTTATATGAAATACTAGCTGAATTGCATTATAAACATTCTAGTTTACTTAAGAAACGTCAAATGGCTTCTTCTTATTACCATATGGGTAAGTTCATCAATCAGATTTGGTTTGAACCAGGAGTTATCTTAAAGCTTGGAGCATCCCTTAAAGATTACATTAGTCTAGAAGGATCATGGAAATTCTTGGATGAGTATAAAGCATTCTTAAATTCTAAGACCGCGTGGTACCGTCCTATGAATCCAGGTAAAGTTTTGACTTGGCAACAAAAGATTGAAGTAGTTGACAATGGTCGTAAAATGGAAAAGGGTCTCAAAGGCATGTTACAAGGTATGTCTTTTGAGCAATCAGACACAAAAGGTGTAGGGGGTCCGTGTACTTACTTCTTTTATGAGGAAGCGGGCATTGCTCCAAAGATGGATATTACATTTGAGTACATCCGCCCGGCCATGCAGTCAGGTCAAATTACAACAGGAATGTTTATTGCTGCGGGATCCGTAGGAGATTTATCACAATGTAATCCACTTAAAGATTTTACTTTACATCCTGATGCTAATGGTATTTATGCTGTAGAGCATAACCTAATGGATGAGAACTGGGCCTTTGGAAGAACAGGACTCTTTATACCAGAGCAATGGATGATGCCACCATGTATAGATAAGTATGGTAATTCAGAAGTAGAAAAAGCATTGGAGATGATCTATGAGATCCGCACTGAATGGGAAAAGAATCTTACTCCAGAAAAATATAAGCTGCGTATATCACAGCATCCAATCAATATCAAAGAAGCATTTGATTTCCGTGAAGACTCCAAGTTTCCACTTGTGCTTGTAGGAGCTCAGAAAAAAAGAATTGAAGACAAAGAATATCCAGTAGAATATGTTGATCTAAAGAGAGATGTCAATGGAAAAGTCTTTGCTGAAAAGTCAAGAAAAATACCCATAACGGAATTCCCTGTAGATAAAAAGAGACTAGATAAGTCAGGCGTAGTTGTCATTTATGAAAGACCAGATCCTTCAGCACGTTGGGCAACCTATATTGGATCAGTCGATCCGGTCAGTGAAGGTAAGACAACAACATCAGAATCTCTATGTTCTATTTACATTTACAAAAATGCAGTAGAGGTTACTAAAGTACATGAGGATGGTAGAATAGAAAACTATCTAGAAGAAGAAGGTGTGGTAGCTTCCTGGTGTGGACGTTTTGATGATATCAATGAAACACATGAAAGATTAGAAATGCTTATTGAGTTCTACAATGCCTGGACACTGGTAGAGAATAACATCTCACTATTTATCCGCCACATGATTGAAAAGAATAAACAAAAGTATCTAATACCAAAGAATCAAATTGTATTCCTTAAAGAAGCTGGGTCTAACAAAACTGTATACTCAGATTACGGTTGGAAGAATACAGGAACACTATTTAAAAATCACTTACTAAGTTATTTGATTGAATGGTTAAAAGAGGTCATTGATCACGGTACTGAAGAAGATGGAACAATAATAAATAAAAAGTTTGGTATCCAAAGACTACCTGATTACATGGCTTTAATAGAAATGCAAAACTATCAAGCTGGTGTCAACGTGGATAGATTAGTAGCTCTTGCTGCTTTAATTGGATTTGTAAAGGTACAGCAAGCTAATGTTGGATACTCTAAACGAGTAGATAAAGCCTCCAATAACTTGGAAAAGTCAGAAAATTTGTATAAATTAAAGAATAGCCCTTTTAGACATATAGGAAATAATACACCCCATAAAGATCAAAAAAGGTTTACTAAAAACCCATTTAGAAATATAAGATAATGGAAATATATAACGGAATGCAGCTTAAGAGTGGTAAGAAGGCGGAATACAATCGTCTTGCTAGCATCACTCAACCTCTTCAGTTTTTGCCTGAAAAAGAAAAGAATACTGAATGGGCAGCATGGAACTTAGACTGGTTAGAATGGAATGGACTTAAACAGATACGTAGAAATGCGCGTAGGTTAATGAAAAACTATAAACTTGCTGAAGGTCTGATTGACAGAACAGATTACGTTGTTGAAGCTGATAATGAGTACCGAGATATTGTGGAAACATTAGCAGCTGGAGATGCCGCAGCATTAGAACTTAAGTTTTACCCAATTGTTCCAAATGTAGTTAAAGTACTTACAGCAGAGTTTGCCAAAAGAAATAAGAGAGTAACCTTCCGCGCTGTAGATGAATACACATACAATGAGATTCTAACTAGTAAGCTTGCGGATATAGAAGATGTTCTTGTAAAACAAGCAGAACAAAAGCTTATCTCAAAAATGATTGAGATGGGTGCTGACCCTAACAGTGAAGAGTTTCAACAACAAACAAGTCCTGAAAGCGTTAAATCCCTACCAGAAATACAAGATTTTTACAATAAGAGTTATAGTACCTTGTGTGAGCAGTGGGCTTCTAAACAGCATATCATTGATGAAGAAAGATTCAAAATGGATGAGCTTGAAGAACGGGCCTTTAAAGAAATGCTTATTACAGACCGTGAGTTCTGGCATTTCCAAATGCTTGAAGATGACTACAACATTGAATTATGGAATCCAGTTCTTACCTTCTACCACAAATCTCCAGATGTAAGATACATATCTCAGGGTAACTGGGTTGGTAAAATTGAGATGATGTCCGTTGCGGATGTAATTGACAAGTATGGTTGGGTGATGAGTCAAGACCAATTAGAATCTCTTGAAGCCATTTATCCTGTAAGATCTGCCGGTTATCCTATACAAGGATACCAAAATGATGGTTCATATTATGATGCTACTAAGTCTCATGATTGGAATACAAATAGACCATCATTAGAATACCGTCAATTCACATCAATGTATACTAACTTCATTTATAATGGAGGAGATATTATCAACTGGATCCTTGGTGAATCAGAAGATTACTTTGATATGGGTAGTGCACACTTATTACGTGTAACAACTTGTTATTGGAAATCTCAGCGTAAGTTAGGACATCTTACAAAAATTAGTGAAAACGGTGAAGTAATAAATGAGATCATTGATGAGACTTATGCAATTACAGACAAACCTCTTTATAATACCACGTTTATGAGAAACAAATCCAAAGATAACTTAGTCTTTGGTGAGCACATTGACTGGATTTGGATTAATCAAGTTTGGGGTGGTGTTAAAATTGGACCAAACATGCCATCATTTTGGGGTATGAATAACCCTGGCGGTATTAATCCAATCTATATGGGGATCATGCAGAACCATATTAGACCAATGAAATTCCAATTCAAAGGTGATAATACCATGTATGGTTGTAAGCTTCCTGTAGAAGGAAGAGTATTTACTGACCGTAACACGCGCTCTGTTTCTCTAGTTGATTTAATGAAACCGTTTCAGGTAGCATACAATCTTGTAAATAATCAAATTGCTGACATTCTTGTAGATGAAATAGGTACGGTGATTATGTTAGATCAGAATACTTTACCACAACACTCATTAGGAGAAGACTGGGGTAAAGGAAACTTAGCTAAAGCATACGTGGCCATGAAAAACTTTGGTATGCTTCCATTAGATACTTCAATAGCTAATACGGAGAATGCCCTTAATTTTAACCATTTCCAGGTATTAAATCTTGAGCAAACACAACGTATGCTTTCCCGTATCCAGTTAGCCAACTTCTTTAAGCAACAAGCATATGAAGTAATTGGTGTAAACCCACAAAGAATGGGTATGCAAATTGGACAAACTGATACAGCTACAGGAATAGAACAAGCAGTAGCCGGGTCATACGCACAAACAGAAATGTACTTTGTACAGCACTCTGATCACTTAATGCCTCGCGTGCATCAAATGCGTACTGACTTAGCTCAATATTATGCTTCTACAAAACCTTCAATCCGTATGCAAGTTTCTACTACACCAGAGGAACGCGTAAACTTTGAGATAAACGGTACAGATCTTCTTATGAGAGATGTGCATGTATATTGTAATACCAAGGCTAATCATAGATCAATCATAGAACAGATGAAACAACTTGCTGTAAGTAATAATACAGCTGGTGCATCTATATATGATCTTGGTAACATAATCCAATCAGACTCTATGGGTACATTGAATAATGTTCTTAAGTCAATTGAGATTAAACAAAAACAAGAAGGTGAAGCTAAAATGGCTCATGATGAGAAGATGAAGCAAATGGATCTTGAAGCTTCACAACAAGAAAAACAAATGGAAAGAGACTTCAAGGCTCAAGAAGCTGAGAAAGACCGTAGAAAAGATATGCTTGTTGCAGAAATCAAATCTGCAGGGTACGGAGCTATGCAAGATATGAATCAAAATGCTCAATCAGATTACATTGACGCTCTTGATTCAATCCAAAAAACTGAACAGTACAAGGATACCATGAGTCTTCAAAGAGAAAAAGAAATAAACCGTTCTTCACAGTTCCAACAAAAAGCTTCAATTGAAAGAGAAAAGCTTCAAGTACAAAAAGAAATTGCTGATAGACAACTTCAAGTAGCTCAAGAGAACAAAAATAGGTTTGATATCAAAGTAGAAAAACCTAAAAATGAAAAGAAAAAATAAGTATAGCCATATAATGGCAAAATTTTAGAACACACTAGTCAGATGATCAAATTTAAAATGTTTAAATACAGTATTTTTGACTATATTATTATTAGATAATCACAAAAAACCAACAACATGAGTGATACAACACAAGTAAACACATCCGTTCAGGAAGTAGAATTCGACAACCTGGATGAGTTATTAGGAGTAGGGAGTGAAAGTATAATGATTCCAACGGGAGACAATACTGATTCACAGAAGAAACCAAATGTTTTTTCAGACACAACCCCTGACACAACGTTCCTTGACAAGCCTGACGCAGGCAAAGTAGATTCAACACCTGCGGGTGCACCAGCAACACCTGCTGCAAAAGAAGAAATAACACTTGAAGATTTAAGTGAATTACTTGATCAAGCAGGTGAAGAAAACACAAAGAATCTAGGCGGAAGACCATCATTGACTAAAGATGTCATGATTGAAACAGCTAATAAACTTATAGAAAAAGGTTTACTGTTTCCATTTGATGATGGTAAAAAACTAGATGATTATTCTCAAGCAGATTGGGAAGAGTTACTTGAAGCTAATATCCGTGAGAAAGAAGAAACTGTGAAGGAAGAAGTGCCTCAACAGTTTTATAACAGCTTACCTTACGAGTTACAAAAAGCTTATGAGTATGTAGCAAATGGTGGTACTGATATTAAGAACATGTTCAAAGCTTTGGCATCAAGTCAAGAAGTATTTGAATTAGATCCTAATACAGAAGATGGGCAAGAACAGATTGTTAGAACCTATCTTCAAACAACACAGTATGGTACTGCTGAAGAAATTGAAGAAGAAATTGAATCTTTACGTGATAGAGATGAATTAAAAGTTAAAGCTGATAGATTCAAACCACGTTTGGATGATATGCAAGACAAAATTCTTCAACAAAAAATTGCAACTCAAGCAGCAGCAAAACAAAAGCAAGAAGAACAAAGCCGAATGTACCAAGAAAGCGTTTATCAAACATTGGCCCCTGGGGATTTGAATGGACTTAAGTTAGATGGAAGAACACAGAACATGTTGTTTTCAGGTTTAGTTCAACCAAACTATCCATCAATCTCTGGTAAACCAACAACAATGCTTGGGCATTTACTTGAAAAGTACCAATGGGTAGAACCAAATCATGAGTTAATCGCTGAGACACTTTGGTTACTTGCAGACCCGGACGGTTATAAAGCACAGGTTAGATCTAAAGCTTCTAATGAAGCTGTAGAAAAAACAGTAAGAATGTTAAAGACAGAGCAATCAAGCAGAAATGCTTCAACTGTACAAGAAGAACGTGAGCAGCCATCAAGAGATCAAGCTCAAGGAAGAAAAATTACAAGACCGGCAAAAGGCTTCTTTGGAAGATAAACATAAATTAATTAATCAAACAAACAAATAACAAATGGCAACTCCAGTTTTAAACAATGGTATATTCCTACGTGATACGCAATACAATGCGTCTTCTCACGTAGATTCATACCACTTAGCAAACATGCTGAAGGATGCAGAACCTATGGATATGGGTCCTGTAGACATTTGGGCTATGACTCAAAAAGTTGAAATGCCCCTTTACCAAATGTCATCCTTTGGTGGTAAAAACGTAATCATGGTGGATAACATCCGCGGTGAGTACAAATGGCAAACTCCTATTTCACAGGATTTACCTTACATTATTGAAGACATTGAGCCTTCAAATGTGGTTAAAGGAATTGACGGAACTAGCTTCAAATTGAAGTTAAACAAGCGTGAGTTCGGTCATGGTGATATCATCACTTATGACAAGTACAACGGAGCGGAGATGATTGTTTCTGCAGAAGATGATATTCTTCCTATCGGAGATGGTTTCATCTATACAGTTTCATTGGTAAACAATGACAACTACCGTTTCTTGGATAACCGCTATTTGGCTAACGGTACTAAGGTATTCCGTAAGTCATCAGCACGTGGAGAATACGGTGAGCGTTTCTCTGATATCCAAACTAAGTCTGGATTCCGTGAGTTCTACAACTTCGTAGGTGGAGCTGAAGCACACGTACACTACTCTATCTCTTCTCGTGCAGACATGCAGATTAAAGGTGGAATGAACGCAGATGGTACAGTTCCTGTAACTGAGATCTGGAGAAACTTTGACAAGCAAATGGATCCATCAATTTCTAAAATTGAGGATATGGTTGCAACAATGGGTAAAGATTATGTTAAGCGCGCAATTGGCAATGGTGATTTGAGCCGTACATTCTTGACTTCATTAGAAGCAGCTCACTTGACTAAAATTGCAACGGATATTGAGACTTACCTTATGTGGGGTCACGGTGGACGTGTTAAGCAAGATGGTCCAGATGATATCCGTTTATCAGTTGGTCTTTGGAAACAATTGGATAGCTCATTCAAAAGAGTTTATAACAAATCAAGTTTCAATCTTGAGTTGTTCCGCTCTGAGCTTTATAACTTCTACGCTGGTCGTGTGGAGTTCCAAGGTCCAGATCCAAAACGTCAATTGATTGTACAAACAGGAATGGGTGGTATGCGATTGGTTAATGAGGCTATTAAACGTGAAGCTGTTGCATCAGGTTTAAATATCCTTGCTGCGGATATCGGAGCAATCACAAACAAAGGTATGGATCTAGGATTTGGATTTGCATACACTAGTTATGTGATTCCTTTCTTGGCTAACGTGAAGTTTGTATTGAACCCAGCGTTTGACAACATCCACACAAATGATATTGAAAACCCAATCATTGATGGTAACCCATTATCTTCTTACTCATTCATTATCTTTGATATCACTGATAATACAAATGACAACATCTTCTTGTTGAAATTACAATGGGATAACCAGTTGAAATGGTGGTATCAAAATGGTACAATGGACTACATGGGACGTAATCAAGGATTCCAGTCTTCAGGACAGTTCAACGGATACCGTGTATACATGTCACAAACAATGCCGGCTATTTGGGTTAAAGATCCAACTAAAGTCTTGAAAATAGTTATGAGAAACCCAATCACTGGTGGATCATTCTAATTCATAAAAACAATAAGGGGGAGAGTAAGTGCTCTCTCCCTTTTTATTTAATAACAAAAACCAACAAAAAATGAGCTTAACAATTGTATCCAATGGCCCTACGTTAGGAGGTCCCATTACAGTAAGACCAATGGTCAGTGTTGATAATGACAACATGGGTCTACAAAATTATAATCTTGCACTTTTCCCAGGAGCGTTTCATGAAGAACAACTGGCATGCTTGGAGAAAAACGGGGTTAAAAGATATATCACAGGTCTTAATGAATTTGCTCCTGAAGTAAAGAACATTAAAGATCCTCAACAAAAAGCAGCTGTTATAAAAGATATCCGTGAGACAGTATCGGAACTTGAAAGAGAGCTTGCTTCAAACATTATTGATCCTGCAGATGAGGATTTTTGGAAGAATGTTAAATTGATCAAACCGGATAATGATGAATTCTGGGAAAAGATTTCTCTCCGTTGTGGTAATGAACCATTATTCTTGAATCCAAAACAGGATCCTTTTGACTTAATTAAAGTTAAGGCCATTGAAGCTGGAGGATTTTCTCTAGTAGCAAAAAGCTGGGAAGATGCTGTAAACATGGCAAGACCCCCAAAGTTTTATTTAGATAAAACAGTTGAAACAGTGGCAACAAGAACTCAAGCTAAGAAACTTAGAAATAAGGCATTGTCTCAACTTGATCTTCTTTATAATAAAAATGTCAGCAAACTACTTTATGTATGTAAAGTTGTGGATGCATACAGTACACAATACAAAAAGTCTACTCCTAATGATGTCTTGTACGAGAACATGGATGAGTACATCAATGGTAAAGGAATAGAGAAAAATGAATTACGTGCTGCTGAGTCTTTCTTAAAAGCTGTAGACATGGACATGGAAACATTGAAACTTAAGTCATTAGTAAAAGATGCAAGTTTCTTTAAGTTCATTGCTCCAAAAGCAGATGGTATGATTTATCATATGGTCACTTCTACAATGCTAGGACGTAATGCATCAGAGGTTGTTGAATACCTTAAGAATCCATTGAATGAAACAATTCTAGTAGAAATGTTGAATTCTGTAGAGGCTTATTGGAATGAATAATGTATATTATAGTAAGTACTAAATATTTATACCATGGCATCAAAGAATGAAAATGTAACAGCTTCTAAAAGAGCTACAGGAAGAGTTGGTGGAACTAACGCTCCAGTATATGCTGCTAAATCAGCTACTCCTAACAAAAGTATCAATCAAGGATCTAATATCCCTGAGAGAGCACTGGGAAGAAAAAAAAGATAATATGAAACACACGGGCTCTGTTTGGTTACATCCCGTGTACTTCATTTAACAAAAAATTATTACAATGGCTATTAAGAAAACAGTAAGTAAAACTGCTAGTAAAGCTCCGGCTAAAAAAACTATTGGTATTTCAATTTCTGCTGCTCCTAAGATGGAGAGAAAATGGGAAATTGAATCAGCATTAAATACTTTGAAGAGAGCAGATGAAATCCGCAAAGATACAAAAATGATGAATGATGTTAAAAAACTAGCACAGGATCAAATGAATGTGCTTAGCACATTTACTAAGAAGTGATGGCAAAAGAAATGTTAAAGCGTAAAGATGGTAGTACATCCCAAAGAGGTCTTTGGGATAATATCCGTGCGGCAAAAGGTTCTGGTAAGAAACCTACTAAAGAAATGCTTAAGCAAGAGAAGAAAATTAAAGCTACTACTAAAAAGAAATAGTCATGGCAACATCTAGTAAAAACACAAAGAAGTCAGAGTGTGGAGAAAAGGTTAAAAAATCTTTTCAAGCAGGAATGAATATAGGGCGTAACATGAAAAAACCTAATTCTAAAAAGAAAAAGTAATGGCAAAGACAGCAGCTTGGACTAGAAAAGAAGGAAAGAATCCTAAAGGGGGTCTTAACGCTAAGGGTGTTGCTTCATATAGAAGAGAAAACCCGGGTTCTAAATTACAGACAGCTGTAACAACAAAGCCGTCTAAACTAGATCCAGATAGTAAAGATGCAAAGAGACGTAAATCTTTTTGTGCTAGAATGTCAGGAGTTAAGGGGCCAATGAAAGATGAAAAAGGAAGACCAACTAGAAAGGCTCTTTCTTTAAAGAAATGGAATTGTTAATTTAAGTATTGTACTATGGCTAGATGTATGAAGTGTGGCGGAATGTATAAAGCCGGTGGAGCCACAAAAGGAATGGGATTTAAAGCTGCTCAAAAAGGTATTGCTAAGAAATCCGGAGTAAGTATGGAAGCTGCTGGAGCTATCTTAGCTTCATCAAGCCGTAAAGCTTCTCCTGCTGCTAAAAAGGCAAATCCAAACTTGAAGAAAGTAAAAGGTAAAGCTAAATAAAGATGAACAATATTACTATACAACTTAAAGTAAAGGAGAGACTTAACAAGCTTGACAGTAACGACTATGACAACATAGAAGCCTGGCAAATTGTTGAAGCCTTTAATAAGGGTGCGGTTGATTGGACGCGTAGACAGTTGCATGGTACCAATCAAAAACAAACTGGTGATGAACAATCTAAAAGAAGAATTGATGACCTCAATATCTTATTAAAAGAAATCCCGGTTACATTCACTGAAAAAGATCTATACTTTACAGCACCACTACCAGAAGATTATATGGAGTGGAAAAGAGTTGCCGCTAAAGCTGCAAATGATTGCTGTAATAATAAAATACGCTTGGTAATTTATCTAGCTGAAGAAGCTAACGTAGATGAATTACTAAGAGATAAAAACAAAAAACCTAATTTTGAGTGGGGAGAAACTTTCTGTACTCTTAAAGGAGGTAAGGTAAGAATATATACCAACAACATATTCACTGTAGAAGATGTTAGATTGTCTTATTATAAGCAACCTAGAAGAATCCAGATCATTGGTGTTGTAGATCCTTATACAAATTTAGTATCTACTGTTGAAGTAGAATCAGAATTCAAGGATGATATTGTAGAACTTATTGTAGATGAGACTGTAAAAATATTAGCTGGAGACATAGAATCAGTGAATCAAATGCAGATTTCAGAAAACTCAGTAGAATTAAATAACTAGAAATAATGCAACAAGCAAGAATGTTAAAAAGAGATGCACCAGCATCTAATAACGCAAGTTACTCAGCCCCTGCTGGAAACACTGTAGACTCAATGACCTCAGCATGTGTGTCAGAACTAATGAATGCTGCTACGGCATTTCATAAACTTCATCTTAAAGTAACTGGCGCAGGTTCCTATGCTGCACACAAAGCTTTAAATGATTTGTATGATGCATTACCTGGTCATGCTGATGATTTAGCTGAAGGTTTTCAAGGAGCTTCTGAGAAGTTACTTTCTTATACTGAAGTAGCACCTAAAAAGTTAGACTCTGTTGATCAAGGGGTAACTTACTTAAGAGAAATGTATGATATGGTATGCGGCCTACAAGCTAAAATGCCTTATTCAGAAATTGTAAATTCTTTGGACACACTCAAGGACACAATCAATTCTGCAAAGTACAAACTAATTTTCTTAAAATAATTTGGATATTAGGATTCAATTTCCTATATTATACATATATGTTTATAAATTAAATTAAAAAACAATGGCTTATTTTAATCATGCTTTTAAAAAGACTTTCCTGGGGACAGGAAATCCTATTGACGCACAAGACTTTGCAGATCCTGTAACAGGAGATCTGTATACTGTCACAACTGATGAAGGATACCTACGTACAAGTGGAGTTCCAACATACGTGTTGAATGTGATGTCTCGTTATCAACAAACTTATCCTTATTCAGGACCGGACTCATTGTCTTCTTGGAATAGTGGATACTTTGGTTTGTTTGATGCTAAAACTAACTTGTCTTTAGCTGGACCAGAAAATTGCTGCAATATTTATGTAGCTAGTTCTGCAATCTATGCAAATGACAAAATTGGTCCATTTGCTGGAGGTTATACTGAGACTAACAAGTCTAAGATGATCAATCCACGTTATGTACAACAATTCTACAAAGTAGATTCTTGTGAACCACAAAATGAAGTAGTTCACGTTGGTTCAACTTTCTGGACTGCAGGTGGTGGTATTACAGTACTTGATGCACTTTCATTAGTGGGTGGTACAGGATATCCATCAGGAACAAGTACAGCTACTGTTACAGGTGGCACAGGAACAGGAGCAGTTGTTGAATACAATGCTAATGGTCTTGGTGTTGTTGTTGCTGTTTCAATTATTAATCCTGGTAAAGGATATGAAGCAGGCGACACATTAACACTTGTTGGTGGTAATAATGATGCTACAATTGACATTGATACAGTAACTATTCCTGGAACAAACTATGTAGCTGCTCCTGGTGACTGCTGTAAAGAGTTCTTATGTGGTGAAACTTACTACTTACGTGTAGATATTAAAGGTTCTCCTGCATTACGTTTCTTGAATCACAACGCATACTATACTGCTGAAGCTTACACAGGATGTTGTACTGACCCAATTGCTCCTACTGCAGTTGACTCAACTGAAGTAATGATTCTTTGGGCTAATGCTTTGTTGCGTTATGAGCTTACAAGACCATTCATCCAAATCATCATTCAAGATGAAGCTGGTGTTCTTTGGTACCAACCAGGAACTTCTGCTGCTGACTTGGCTGCATTAGGTGGAAACACTTGGGATAACTATGTAACTACAGGACACGTAGATGGAGCATGCGCAGGTATGATCTTCAACGGAGCGTATGTTGATACTAAGTTTGGTGACTGTTCATTCCAAATCTCTGATTTCTATGAGAAACAACCAGTGAAAATCTACCCATCTGAGGTTGATTACACAGGTGATCCATGTGAATTCACAGGTATTTGCGCAGTTATTGAATGTGAAGGTACTCAAGCACAAGGTCTTGGTGAAACAGTTTTACGTGACTTGGTTCTTTCTGAATCTTACCGTCAAAACTTCTTGCATAATGATATCCGTATCCGTGAGATTACTCAAGGAAACCAATTGATTACTGCAGTTAACCGTAACGCGTTGTACATGAAGTACTATTTATTGCATAGCGTTCCGCGTTTCAACAACCCTTCTGGTACATTTGACAATGACCGTTATTTGTTGGAAATTGTTGCTAACACGTCAATGCCTAGCTTTGAAGAAGATGTGAATGGTTGGTTAAATGGATGTGGTACACAATGTGCATATGAGGAGTTTAATTGTATGACTGAATGTTCTTCAATTACATTCCCTCCAATTCCTCCGGCAGCTCCTAGAATACCTATTCGTCCAATACCAGTAATGTAATAGAATACAATAATTAATCAAAATAGAAAAGGGAGAGTGAGAGTTTATTTCTCCTCTCCTTTTCTTTTTATATCTTAGCATATGGCAAGTCACGTTTTAAGTTTAGAAGTTCCAGATGTAATGAATCCATGTATCATAAAACTATTTGATACAAGCGTATATGCTACAGGTATGCCCGTAGTATGTCCAATATTGGCAATTACGGTTCCTGGGTTTAATTATTCATCTGAGATTTCTGTACAAGAGAACTTTAATGAAACACTAACAGCATGTGATCTAGGATTACAGACTACTGGATGTGATCTATCAGAGTATGCTAATCTTCCAGATGGAATTTATGTTATAAGATATAGCGTATCTCCTAATGAGTATGTGTATGTGGAATACAATCACTTAAGAATTACTAGAGCATTAAACCAGTATCAGGCTTTGCTATGTGATCTTGATGTTGCTGATTGTGATCCACCAACTAGAATTAAAGATAAGTTAGATCAACTTAGAATGATCAGAATATATTTAGATGCAGCCAAAGCAAAAGTTGAGGTATGTCATGAACCGCAAAAAGGTATGAAAATTTATGACTATGCCGTAAAGCTTTTGAATAAAATGGACTGTAAGAATTGTTAATCATAAAACCAACAAATATGTCACAGTGTTCAAATTGTAAAAAACAACTTTCATGTGGTTGTCAAAAAAGAGTAGCATCAGATAAAAAAGCGGTATGCACTAATTGCATTGGCGCATATGAGTCTACTTTAGTAAAACAAAAAGTAGCAGCTACTCCACAACCATCTGTACCAAGTAATAAATTTAGCTTCTAATTAAATAAAAGGATGGCGGATTACTATGCATATATACCTTGTCCCGGTTCTACTGGAACACAGTTTTATTCTAATGTTGCACCTACTTATCCAGGTGCCTTCATAAGATTTGATTCAGGATCAGATCCGCTTCAATATGGAAAGTGTTTCCATGTTAGTCCTCTTACATTGGAGGTTCCTCCCACACCTTTAGTATCCATTAACTGGGCAACTGTAACTTACAGCTTTTGGAATGATAAATGCGATAGCTGTGTTGAGCAAGCACCGTGCGGTGATTGCCCTCCAGGATATACTTTAGTAGATGGAGAATGTATTTCAATAGAAATAGTACCTGCTAATTATACAGGTGGATTAGTACAAGTAGGTGCAGGATCTACTAAAGGTGTTTATAGCAGCCTTGGGTTAAGACTTTATCCTGATATTTCTGGTTTAACTTTACCTATTTATGGATATGGTTTTGCAGGTGTTACACCTGTTCCATGTACAATTACAATACCTTATTCTGTAAAAGATAATAACGGTTTGGGTTCTGTTGTTACACCTTTATTATCAAGTGTCAAAAGTAAACTATGGGGATGTGATGCGTCTATTCCAACTTGTCAAACCGGAACTGCTATAGGAAATAGAGGCAGATTAATGGAAACAGGAATATGGAGTCCTGGGTATCCTGAAGATGTTGAATTATCGTTTGAGTTTTGTGTTAACCTTGACACAACTAAACAGTATTTAATTGGTATTGCTGGTGATAATAAAGTTAAAATATATATTGATAGCGTTCTTCATGTATTTTTGGATGTTGACGGAATTGGTATTTGCGCTGAAACTATTAATACACCGTTTGTTTATTGGCATGTCTTTCCAATAACACTTACAGCAGGTAATCATATTATAAAACTTTCAGGTCTTAACTTAGGAAGTGAAGCTTCTTTTGGAGCAGAAATTTATGATATTGATTTAGCTACTTTTCAATCTACATTAACATCACCCGCATCAGCGGCACCTAACTGTGGTAATGTTCCAGCTGATATTAATCCTTATGTTGTCTTTTCTACAAAAGATTATATAGGACAATACATACCAGATCCAACTGATCCAGGTGTTTGGATATGTCCTGATGGATACGTATTAGATGTATGTGATGGTATTCCACAGTGTACTAAAATTACAACTGTTCCAACAATACCATGTGCTTATCAGCTTGTTTCTTGTTGTAATGATGCTGATACATATTTAGTAAGTCTTCCTGATTTACCGAATGGAACAACAAACATGCTTGTAACTACGCCAGGAACAAGTAATATTCCAGCAGGATGTTATCAAATAATTGAATATACAGATCAAGCTTCTGGAATACCAACCCTATATGTTGATACCAATTATATAGCAGGCGGAGGGTGTAATACCTACCCGTTTCTTTGTAATTCCTACTGTGGAGAGTGTCTTTGTACTAGAGTAAAAGTTAAACCGGAATATATTCAGCCGGGAGATCCTGGTACTACACCATTAGGATATTGGACATGTGAATTAATAACAACTCCAGATGGAGATATTATTCCAACAGGAGCAATATTAAATGTTCCAGTAGATGGTTCATGGTCTGATTATGTTTGTGCCGGTGCGTTCCTTGAATCTGTACCTTTTTTTATCTATGAAAATACTGGATTGTGTAGTCTAGATATTGAAACAAATACTTTTGAATGTCCAAAGCATTACCAAATAGTCAATTGTCAAGATACTACTCAAATTATTTGTGTATCAAATGATTTAAGCTCACAGTTTGCAAATAATTTATCAATTCAAGTATCAGCTTATCCAGAGATTTGTTGGTACATTGAAGAATTATTAGTGGAATGTTTATCTCCAGTTACTGTTGTAATAACTCAATCATTTCAAGATTGTATAGAATGTGGAGATACATTAAAGACCTATTACAAACTTATTAATTGTTTAGAACCGCTTGTAGTTGTATATACTGAAACAGATCTATCAACTTCAATAGGTTCTATAGTTTCTGTAAATGAATATCCAGATGACTGTTGGAGAGTTGAGGTTTCGGCACTAGCTGTATCTCCAGTAGATGTAACAGGAGTAATTGAGTTTGCCACATGTGAAGCATGCGGAAGACAATTCTACTTACTAGAAGATTGTAATACAGATAATCCAGAGCCTAACATCATTACATCAAGTGATCTTTCCTTATACGTAGGTCAAGTGATAACTCTTGAATATTGTCCTGAGATTTGTTGGTTAGTAAGTGAGACAGATGTCAGCTCTGAAAATGAAGTTGTAAATGTCAATGGGTTATATACAACTTGTGAGATCTGTCAAGTTATGGTTTTACCATGCCTTTGCTCAAGAGTAACAAATAATATTGCAGCAGGCACTAGATTTGAGTATTACGATTGTAATGGTATATTAAAATTTACTCCTGCTTTAGCTCTTGGACAAAGATCAGCAAAAGTATGTGCTAAGTTATGGGTTGATGCAACAGACGTTGAATATTTTGGTGACTGTATTGATGGTGTATGTCCGGATGACACACAACCTATTAAATCAATCCGACCAGGATATAACACTCCAGGATGTACACCAGAGAAATATGAAAAAATAATGTGTAATTTCTCAGAAGGAATTTACAAACAAATTGTTTCTATAATTTATGGAGTTACTACTTGTTGCGGTGAAGACAGTTATAGATGGGAAATTAGGAAAGAACTCATTGAGTTAAAAGCAATTGAGGATCCTAACTACACTTGTCAATTAACTGGAACATGTGGTTGTACAGGTTCAGCACCAGGGCTTACTCCTTGTGTACCAACTCCAATTCCGCCTACACCACCTGTTGTATGTCATTTATATGAGATATTAATTGTAACATTTGTAGGTACATCATTCTCATACACCGATTGTTTAAATCAAGTACAAATTGTAGCAGTTCCTGCAGCAAAAGCTGAACAAGAAATTATTATATGTGGAATTGCTGGACAAACTATTCCAACTCCTATTAATGTAAACAGTTTTTCAGTTACTGAAACAACGTCATCATGTAACATAATCTAGGATAAGTCAATAAAAATTATTATATTAAGAATATGAAGCCTACAAATTTGAATAAAGAAACATGCAGTCCGGTATCATCCAACTGTGTGATATGGCAAGGCCCAGATATCACATGCATTAAGTTATGTAAAGGTGATACTATAAGTGATGTTGTAGCAAAACTTGCAATAGAGCTTTGCGCTATTATGGATACCCTGAATATCACAAACTATGATCTTGATTGTTTCAATATTGCAGGTTGTGGACCAACAACATTTGAACAACTAATTCAGTTCCTTATTACAAAGATCTGTGAACTTGAAAATATTGCCCTAGATGGTGGTAATAAATCAGTAGTAGGTTCTGGATGCCCTGAATGTGTTGTTAATGTTGCGGCTTGTTTTGCAACTTCAGGTACTACAATGGAATTACTTGATTACGTAAATGTAATTGGTAGCCGCGTTTGCCAACTTGTACAAGAGATTGTCACAATCAATGCTATACTAGTTGAACAACAGATAAGAATTGAAGACCTTGAAGCTCAGTTTCCAATTGTCATTCCACCAACCCTTGTTACTCCGATTTGTGTATTACCAAGTGCACCAACACCTATTCAAAATGTCTTAACAGCATTAGAACAGGAGTTCTGTAATTTACAGAATGCAACAGGTATTCCTGCTGAAATCTTTACAGCTATCGCAAGACAGTGTTCTAATCTTGATTCATTAAATGGATTAGGTCCAATACCTACTTTTCCTGAATGGTCAAATTCAGCAAATGCAGCTGCCGCAATAAATAATATTTGGCTTACAATTTGTGATTTAAGAGCAGCAGTTGGAAATATTCAAGTAAACTGTTGTCCTGGTGCTTGTTCTTCAACTGAAATTCAGTTTACTGCAGCGGTTATTGGAACTGATCTTGTACTTTATTTTACAGGTAGTGTTCCTGTAGGTTGGGTAGAATGCTCACCAGGAAACCAAGTACTTACTGTAACAGATTGTTATGGTGGTACAGCTACAGTGCCTGTTTCAATTTTAGGTACATTAAATGTACCTGGTGGTTATACAATAGCATTAGGTTCAATGCCTAGCGTTAATCCAGCTTGTGATTTAGCAATGACTCTTATAAGTTGTTTTGAAGATCCATTGTCTGGACAACAGTGTAATAATCTTGCAAATTACAATCTTGCTTTAACAATCACATGCCCGACATTATCTCTTGCTCCATTAAGTTATGATCAAGTGCAGTATACTGTAAATTATACAGGTGTAGGAACATTTGATGTGGCAGTTGAAATTTATGATTCTACTGGAACAACTCTTATTTCATCTGATACTTATTTATCCATGACTGGAGTATTTAGTATTACTGGAGCATTTAGTGGTTTACTAGGAGCAACTATTTATAAAGTTCGAGTTGTGACAACTGTAGGACGTAACAGCTCTATATGTCCTTGGAGTAATATTACAACAGGTCCTGTATTAGTACCAATTGTTATAACATCCGCTGTAGGTTCTATATCTGATATAACGGCAGTATCTGGAGGAAATGTTACAAGTGAATCTGGAGCTCCTGTTACTGTTAAAGGTGTATGTTATAGTACTGTATCTCCTCCGACAATTTTAGATCCATTAACTATTGATGGTGTAGGTCTTGGTGCATATATAGGAACCATGACACCATTGATACCGGGTACTGTTTACTTTGTTGCAGCTTATGCAACAAATAGTGCAGGGACGGGCTATGGTACAATATTATCATTCACCACATTACCATAACTAATTAAATTAAGATAAGATGAGTACAACAAAATGTGGACATACAACACCATGCGGATGTGCAGACGTAGCTCTTACTACTCCCGCACCATGTAATCCGGTTGGATGTCCTGATCCATACCCATGTAGTGAAACAAATAATGCTCAGTGTATTATTTATACAGGGAATGATATACTATGTGGACAAACCGTAATTGTATCTCAAGATATGAATGTTGCTGAAGCTTTAGAAGCAATTACTGATTATTTTTGTAATTCAACAGGTTCTATTAGTGCTAACATTCTTTGTGGACTTGACATTGTAGTTACAGCGGGAACATCATTTGCAAATGCTTTTCAAGATATAGTAGATTATTTTTGTAATAACTCAGGTCTTGTTATTGTAGAAGGTGACAATCAAACTATTAATGTCAGTTTAGTTGGTAATACTTATACAGTATCTCAAGTAGATACAGGTTGGGTAAACCTTGAAGGTTTTAATTATTATCAAGGAGGAATGGCTTCTAACAAACCTCAAGTAAGAAGGATTGGTAAGAATATTCATTTTAGAGGAAACTTAATTATTCCTATTACTGATGGTTCTAATGTAATTCCAATTACTACAATTGATACATACAGAACAGTACTAAGAAAATCTCCTTTTGCTGGAACAGGTGGTGTATACTTTGACGCAGATGATAATATGTACTTTAATAGTACAGGCTCTGTAGGAGGAATTGTAATTCCAACAAGCGTGCTTCCAACATTAACAAATCTTGATGGTAGTTACAAACTTACAAGAGAAGTTGCATCAAGACAGTTAGAAGTATATAATACAACAGATCCGGATATTGATCAACCAGGTACAGCATTACTACATGCACCAGTTGAAATTACCATTACTTCAAATAAGCAATTAAAACTTTCAGCATTAAGTGTATTAGAACAAAACAGTGCTGACTTAGTAAGTTTTGTTGGATCAAGTTCATTGAGAAATATTACAAGTAGTTTTTCATCACGACAACCTATGCTTGACTTTAAAAGTTTCCTTACAAGTGGAGGTGGTTTAAACTCAATGAAAGGTGCTCCTATTGATCATGGTTCTTTAATTATTGGTTCAACTTATTATATTAAAAGCTATGTTGGGGGAGATAACTTTACAAATGTAGGTGGAACTAATTCACAAGGTGATATATTTAAAGCAACAGGAACCACTCCAACTAGTTGGTTAAATGGTTCTGTTCTATATAAAATTGTAGATCAATTACAGTCTTATGACGTTTTTTATCCAAACTTATCTATTGCAGCAGCTTCAAGTGTATGGCCTACTATTTCTGACGGTTTAGGAATTGATGGAGCAAGCCCTTATGATATAGGTGGATATGTTATAAGTCTTGATGGACTTGTAGCATTCATCTCATAAAGATATTATCGCAGTTTGTTGGTTTATTCTGTGATTACCAAGAACCCCCAGGCGAAAAGGATCCTGGGGGTTTTCTTATTCTAATGATTATATTGTATATTTGCTTGTAAGCAAACTTTCAAGTCTTGATTTTTTTTAGTATATTAATATATGTGTGCAACATTTAAAAAACCAAATTTAAACGCACCTAGGTTTAGGGAGACAAAGCACAACGTGCTTAGTAAAAAGCTTTTTGTGGAATTCAGACAGAAGTACAAAGAGCATAAAGATCTAAGCTATGAGCAGTTTAAAGATATCATAACTGCATTTAATAACAACTTGTATCTAGGTGTTATTGATAACAGAAATGGGATTGAGCTTCCGGAAGGATTGGGTTACATTTTTATTGGAACCTGTCCTCCAGGTAAGAGGCCTAACATTGACTATAAGAAATCCATAGAATATGGGGTAGTAACAAACCATAGGAATTGGGATTCAAATAATAACTTAATGAAAATATTTTACACCAATGCAAAGGTGAAATATCATTTTCAAAACAAACAGTTGTGGGCATTTGATGGAGTACGTGATTTTAAACGGACTGCGTCTAAGACCTACAAAAATGAATGGACCAAGTATATTGCTGTTGATTCTACTAAAAGAATCTCTGCAATGATAGACAAGGTCAAGAAGAAAGAATATGCTGTGGAAATTACAAAGAAACAGCTTATTGGTTATGACGAGTTTAAAATGTAATTAGATGACTACAATTGGTGAAAGCATATCAAGAGTAAGGAACATCCTTAAGGCTGTAAAGGAAGATCCTTTTATGACAGATAGATTGATCTATAGTATCATTATTAAGTATGCAAAGGTATTAATCCGCAGGCAAGATAATGAGAACAAGGTTATTCAAATCACCAGTCTATTCCGTGACTTAACTTTTGTTGAGTTAATTGAGGTTGATAAAATCACAGCATCGTGTGCAGGTATTAAAAGCAACTGTACAATCATGAGAACTAAAGAAAAGATTCCTAATATGTTAGAAGGATCTACTGGGCCAATTATACGTGCTGTAATGTCTCTTGATCAATCACAGATCCTGACTCCGACATATCCAACAATGTATACCAACATTACAAACAGCACTAACTTTAAGTATAATAAAACAATTTACTATTGGTTATCTGATGGATATATTTATATTCCAAATGTAGAATGGCAAGCATGTAGAATTCAAGCTTTGTTTGATGATGACATTACTTTTTACAATTGTCCTGATAACGGAAGCCCGTGTGATTTAGCTCAGAATAGAGAAATACCAATTCCAGAGTATTTATTTGCAGAAATAGAACAGATGGCATTAAAAGAAATACTTACATCAGGAAGCATCCCTACAGATGGAGCGGATGATTCTCAAAACATCTTAAGATAATGAGTTTTAACTACACACTAAGATATAGAACTTTTGATGAGCTTGTAAATGAAGCAAGCTTAGACTTTGAAAAGTATGAATTGGATGGTAGCATTCAAGCTCAACAGCTTATTAAAGTAGCTAAGTATGTAAATTATGATCTTGGTTTAAGAATTTTTCAAACCAAAGAAAGAGTTCTTGAGGTTAAGAAAGGACGGGTAAAGCTTCCAGATAACTTTTATACATTGAACTTTGCTTTGATTTGCGGGCACTTTGAGAGTAAAGTCTATACACCGCAAGGAACACACATTGAAGCTCGTCAGGTGGATCCTATTACATACAAACCAATAGGTCCTGAAGTAATTCCTTTATGTACTGCTCCTGTAGTAAATCCAAATAATTCAAGTAATGCTTGTACAAGCTGTGGAGTTTCTACATGTACTGGATGTGCTGATACTAGAGCACTACCTGGGTCATGTCAATTAGACTGTAAAGGAGATACATACGAACTTATACAGTATTTGAATTATCAAACAAGAACCTACAAGTTTCTTAAACCTTTGAGAATACTTGCTAATCCTATGAATATAGAATGTGATTGTCCTAACTTATATTGGGATAGTCCATTTACTGCTTGGATTCAAGATGGTTGGTTGTATACTAACTTTGATGAGGGAGATGTATATCTTAACTATCAAGGAATGCTTGAGGATGACAATGGAAACTTACTTGTACCTGATCATGATCTATTGAATCAATACTATGAGTATGCTATGAAGCAAAGAATCCTTGAGAATCTTATAATGAATGATGAACCTGTAAGTCAAGCTAAGATACAAATGATTGAAGCTAGGTATGAAAAGTTCCGTAGAGCAGCTAAGTCATTTGTCAATACGCCTAATTTTGCAGAGATGCAACAACTGTTTGATGCAAATAGAAAAGCTATGCATAATAAATACTATGCAATGTTTAGTAGTTTCCCATCACCCCGTGGTTCTTCTCCAGCGTCATTTGGTGGAAATTTCAAGTATTAAGATATGGCAAAGAATAGAGGAACGTCCCCAGTTAATACATCAACTACTAAGACCCAACGTTTTGATAAGGATCTTAATGAGGATATAAGAGATTACCATATAGGTGAAAGCTCATGGACACATGCTAGAAATGCAATAACTAATTCAGCTACCGGTGACTTTGGTGATTTAGGTAATGAGCCGTCTAATAGTTTTTGTGCGGCAGCACCATATACACAGATTGGACCTATACACATTGACGGTGACATCTGGATGATATTTAGTACGGATGATAGTAACTCAGAAATAGGGCTGTTTGATGAATCTATGTGTACTTACACTACGATTGTTAATGCACCTTGCCTTAACTTCAAGCGTACTAATCTTACTATTGGTGCCTCTAAACAAAACTATGATTGTAACTGGTCTGTATATTGGTCTGATAATCTTAACCCTGATAGAGTTCTTAATGTAGACATAGGTAACTTTGCTAATAATGCTTATACTAATCCGGAGTCTCCAGTACCATGGATTCAGAACTGTGTGGATGACAACGGCTCTCAGGCGGGTGGATGTATTACTTGTACAAATACACCAGCTCTAGATTGTGATAAAATAAGACTTGAATCTCTTGTAAAACCCCCCTGCTTTAATATAAGCAAAGGATCTTCTTCGGGTACCATCCGAAATGGCTCTTACTATGTAGTAGGTGGCTATACTATAAATGGAGTACGCTTTAATGACTACTCAGTTCCTTCTCCAGTACAAGCAATCTTTACACATGAAAATCTAGGTGCTTCTTTAGAAATAGATGTTCAATTTGCAGACACCCGCTTTGATGAATTTGAACTTGTTCTTGTCAGCTTTTTTAATGAGCAGACAACAGCAAGACGCGTAGGCCTTTACAGCACACGCCAACAAAAGATTAGTCTTGATTACATAGATGATAGATGGATTGCTATATCATTGGACATGATTCCTATTAGGACAACTCTTGCTAATAAGTCAGATGGTATTTACCGTAATGGTAATTATCTGTTACGCGTGGGCCCTACATCTAAATTTGATTTCAACTACCAACCTTTAGCAAACCAGATTGTATCTAAATGGCAGTGTGTTGAATATGATGAAGGATACTACTATAATGGTGGTAATAACTCAGGATACCTACGTGATGAAACATATGCTTTCTTCATCAGATGGATTTATGATACAGGAGATAAGTCAAATAGTTATCATATACCAGGTAGACCACAGTTTAATGTACCTACTTGGATACATCCAAACCTGGGTCCTCAATTAGAAAATGGTACTGATGTCATAGACGGAGCACTTGAAGTTAGTGAAGGTCTTACACCATATAACTGGATTGTACATAACACAGCTACATTAACATCTCCAATTCCAACATCTATACCAATAGGTGATGGTGGTAATCTTATTGCTGAAGGTTATATGGGCTATTGGGAATCATCTGAATTTTATGATGACAATAACCCGGACGTTTGGAATGCAGGTATATCTGCAGGACCATATCCAAATACACCTGCAACTGCATATGATCTTTGTGGAAAACCTGTTAGGCATCACAAGTTTCCTGATAATACTATTGGAGCTGGTCTAGATGTTACTAATCATTACAAGTGTTCTAACAACGCTGGTGAAGGTTGTAAGATAAGAGTCATGGGAGTCAAGTTTGAAAACGTACTTCCTCCTTTAGATAATGATGGTATTCCAATTCCGGGAATTGTAGGTTATGAAATTCTTCGCGGCTCCCGTCTTGGGAACGCTACTGTACTTGCTAAAGGAATTGTCAATAATACATTTGAATATAACTTAAATGCTGTTAACTCTAATTCAAGTACAAACCTCATAACAAACCGTACTGGTCTTTATCCTAATTATCCATTTAATGATTTACGTCCTGATCCATATATCTCAGAAACACCAGTTAGTTGGGAACCAATTACAGGGTCATTGAATATTGGAGGCGGTGGTAATGGCGGTCTTAGCGGTGGTGGTGCTGGTGGATATGTTGGTAATACTCCTAATAATAATGTAAACAGAAGGGTGTTTACTTTTCACTCACCTGATACACAATTTACAGATCCTTTTTTATCTGCAGATGAATTTAAAATACATGGTGAAGTAAATGGTCTTGCTTCTGGTAATTTCTCTTTTCCTGATCAACATCCTAAACATAAGTTTGTAACTGACGCTGCTTTTATTGGAGGTATACTTGCTGGAGTTGCATATGCAATGATTGCAATGAATGGTAAAAGAACTATCACTAAGCAATCTGGTAAGATGATAAACTTAGGAGGAGATATGATAACAGGAAATCCATCTGGTGGTCAGATTCCTGGACTTCTTAATGGACCTATTGCTACTGCATTACAAGCAGCAATGAATGGTGCCGTGACTCTTGCTGTTACAGGAAACAATTCAGCAGATTTACTTGATTCACTTACAGGAACAAGTACAGCTGATTCAACTTTTAAATCTGCTGCACAAACAGGTGATTCCACAGCAGGTTTTTTTGCATCAGATACAGCATTTTCAAGAGAACTTGGTGGTTCAGGAGGATTGCCAGGTCTTTTACGAATTATATCTAATGGAATACTTTTCTATAACTACATGGTAGAAGGTATTGATACTACTTTAGAAATAGTAAGAACATTCAGTAAGTTTAGACAGCATGCTCTTCAATATCAATCTCATTGTAAATACGGTGGATGGAAAGCAAACCGTCAAGGTAACCGTAGAAGAAAAATTGTTAATGCAAGATATACCGAACCTTACTTTCAAGATTTTGGTGCTCAATATAGAATTAACAATTTGATTAGAAACCGTATGGTAGCTGTTGAAGTTAACTCAAATGTATTAGATCCATTACTTCAAGATAATACAAAATTTAATTTTAAGTCATTAGGATTAGGATGGGCGGATTCAATTTGGGCAAACCCAAATCGCGGTTTTACATCCAATGCTTCTTCTCATTATGTGTCTTTTAAACAAAGAGCTAGAAACCAGTATGGTCAAGTAGATTCAATTGTTCAGGTTCCGGTATCCACATGTGTTACAAAAAAAGGATCAGATACTCTTACACTATTTAATGGAGATACTTATATTGGAAGACATACAGAAAAGTGTACAATGCCTTTCTTCTATGATTGGTTATACCAACAAGTGGATGGTACGGAGTTTGATTACCAAATTCATCAGATGATTCCTTTTGCAAGATTCTGGATGAATACAGAAAAATTTGAGTTTGCAGACTTTCTACAAAGTATTGCAACTGCATTTTCAAACTTACCTAGTAACATAAGTACTTTCTTCCAATCAATTGTGACTCCCTCTGATATGCACTGTTTTGATAGGCCGCAGGGAGGACCTGGTATAACAACAGGACTCTTTGTATTGAGAAACATGTATATGTACTTATTCAATTCTGGTATTAGAGATTTCTTTGTAGAGTCTTCAGTTAATGTAGATCTCAGAGATTGGGGGGAAGCGGATAACCAAAGACATTATCACCCGTACACACCATTTACGGATTTGAAGACTTTATTTAACACAAGTATTATCAGAAGTGATAACTTCTTCAAGTATGATTCAAATCTTAGTATAAGTAAACTATTCAATAACTACATTAGCTGGGGTAATACTCAGGTGCGTAGTTATAATCCATACAATGCTGCTACATGTTACATCTATAGACCAAAGAGAGTAATCTATTCCTTGCCACAAAATACTAGTGAGCTTAAGGTAGATAACTGGAGAATATTCTTACCTCTTAACTATAGAGACTTTGTAAGTAAGATTACAGCAATCAAGCCAATCTTTACGTCCGGGGCCATGATTCTATTTGAGAATGAAAGTCCTGTATTATTCAAAGGGGTAGAAGAACTTACTACATCATCATCTACAAAGATTACTATTGGAGATGGTCAGTTGTTCAATCAACCTCTGCAGAATATGAGTAACTCTGATAGACCATATGAGTATGGTTCTTGTCAAAATAGATTGTCTGCAGTAAATACCCCATATGGTGCGTTCTATATGTCTCAAAACCAAGGAAAGGTATTTGGAGTTGCGGGAACTGGATTAGCAGAGCTCACTCTTCCTGGTGGCTTGAAATGGTGGTTTGCTACATTCTTACCATATCAACTTACACAACAACCAATCACTAATATAGAAAACTTCAGTCTTCTAGATAATCCTGTAATTGGAATTGGATGCCAAGCTATTTATGATAACACAAATGGTCTACTTTACTTTTGTAAAAAGGATTACGCACTTAAAGCGGATGTAAGAGCTGAATATAAAGGAGACAATCTTTTCTTAATTAATGGTCTACTTACTGTAGAGTTAGGTAACCCTAATTATTTTGATGATGCTTCCTGGACAGTAAGTTATGATCTTAAGACAAAAGTATGGGTTGGTTGGCATGACTGGCATCCGGATCTCCTTATGGGAGCTAAAGGAAGTTTCATGTCTGTTTCTAAAACAGGAACTGTTACTAATCCTATTACTGGTTTACAGGTTCCTGCAAACAATGGTATTTGGAAACATAATGATCTTTGTGATTCCTATTGTAATTACTATGGAACAAACTATCCATTTGAAGTAGAATTTCCAATAAATACTTTGCAAACAGTAAACACATTGCGCTCGGTGGAGTATCAAATGGAAGCGTATAATTATAGTCCTAATTGCTATGATAGATTCCATGTACTAGATTTTAACTTTGATGAAGCTGTTATATACAATTCAGAACAATGTTCAGGTTTACTTAAGTTAAACCTTTCTCCTAAGAATGATCCTGTAGGAATTATGCAGTATCCAAGTATTAATCCTACATCCATTGACATCCTTTATTCAAAGGTTGAACAGAAGTATAGATTCAATCAGTTCTGGGATGTTACGGATGACCGCGGGGAATACACTGGTGTAGAAAGAGTAATTTGGAATACTGCACCAAATGGTTATGTTCAAATATTAAATGCAGTAAATTTGAACTACAACAAATATCAAACAGAAAGAAAAAAATTCAGGCATTATGAAAACTTTGTTTTCCTAAGAAGAGTAATATCTGGTAAGACAAAGATGCTTGTAATGATAACAAATGGTAAGAACCTTTATTCTCCAAGATAATGTATAATAGAAAAGAAATCAAAGTCCGTTCTACTGCAAAGCCTAAAAAGGATGCGTTCCGTAATGACACAATCTATGCTAAAGATGGATTATTTAATCCCTTTGTGGAAAATAAAGTACGCGTACCATCTAATGTAATTACTACACATGGAATGCCAGGTAATGTTTTGGCTAAAGTTAGCGATGGCAGACAAGTCATGATGAGACCAAATCAAATGTATGACTTTGGGCCTAATGTAAATTATGTAGATGAAGAAGCTCAATTTTCTATTGGCGGAGGAGTTCAATACATGGACGTTGCTTTAAATGATGACCAAATTCAAGAATACAAAAGAGGTGGTTATTACATAGAAGATCTACCGCATGCTCAAGATGGTATTCCTCAAGGTGCTACCATAGCAGCAGATCCAACATTAACATATGCTGAATACTATGCGCAGACTGCAGATGCGGCTAAGAAAGCATATGATGATTATATCCTACAACTTGAAAAAGAAAAAAAAAGAGTTTCTAATGTAAGAGGTAATGTAATTCCTACTGCTAAAAAATTAGATGCTGCAGATAATTCTATGCTTACCCAAGAATGGTACGATAGCCCGGAAGGACAAGCATATTTGAAATATACTTCAGCAGAAAACCCAAAACAATTAGAAGCGGCACGACAAGCGTTGACCCCAGGTGTAAAAGCATTACTGCCTAATCAAGGTAAGTATAATGTAGCTAGATGGGAAGCAAATAATCAACAGTGGAACTCGGAAGCAGATCCCAGCCGTGAATTATATTGTACCCCGTATGGTTGTTTTACATATCAAAAAGCAGGAGCTACTGATGTACCAACTATTGGAGGTAACGTAACATTTGCAGATATGGCTTCTAAAGGCTCATTACCTTTTGAAAAAATTCCTGCCAATCAAAGACAGCCTGGTGACATGGCCCTTTGGGTTGAAAACTCTCCTGCAGATTATACAGATCCTTCTAAAGGTTACGTAAGAAGACCACATCATACAACTATTTATGCTACGCCAGATGCAAATGAACCTAATAATCCTGAAGCAGGTAATTATTATAATGCTAATGATGGTGTTCGTTTAGCCTATGGTTTAACTAACTATGAAACAAATAGAGAACCTGCTGATAGAATGGACTACTACCGTTATATAGGTCAGACTAAAAAAATGGAGGAAGAGTTAAAGAAAAAACAGGCTGCCTGGGAAGCTGCAGAAAATAAAGCTGATAGAGGACCTAAACCAACACTTGCTACATTAGCTTTAGATAAAAGTTATTTTGATACTGAAAGACCTCAAGAAGAGATAATAAAAGTTGATTACCATCAACAAGCTGTTGACAAAATCAATAATATGGATATCAGTGCTAGAAAGAAAACCAAACTTTTAAAAGAAGCAAATGATAACTTAATAATGAATCAAAGATTCCAACAATTAAGATATCCTAATTCACAACCTGTGGCAGAACCAAACGCGGGGCCTATTGCTAATTCACAAAATGGACAGATACTTCAACTTACTGATGAACAAATACAAGGGTTTAAAGATGGGGGATTTGTTGTAGAAGATTTACCTCAAGCTCAAGACGGTGGTTATTATACTTATAGTGGAAGACCTGGGTCTAAGTACACTAAAGACAGCAGTGGAAAATGGATGATCCAAAATGAAGGCACTAAAGGTAAATACATACCACTTAATGACCCTACAGGAACTAGAACAAAAACATTAAATGCAGGAGCTACTTATGTTGCACCACAAACAACATATGCAGCTCCACAAAGTGCACCTGCTACAAATATTTTTGCGAACCCGCAATTCATGACAAGTCAACAACTTCAACAAAAAGCTAATAACATGGCTCCATATGTTGAAGGAACTAAATGGCTTGAGATGTCTGCTACACAAAAGAAAAATGAAGAAGCTCAAGCAGCTTATAAAAAACAACAAGCTGAACAAGCTAGATATGATAAAGTAAGTGGTGCAGGATCAAGTGCAACAAATGCTCCTATTTATACAAATAAACAAGTAGTACCAACTAATGCACCGTTACCATATGTAATGTCAGGTGTAGATAATGAAGGAAATGCACAATTAATTACACAGCAACAATCGGCACAAGTAAAACAAGATGTTGCAAAAAGTGCAGCTTTTAATAAATTGCTTTATGATAGCCGAGAGCTTGAACAAGTCATTGGTAGAAAACTTACTGATAAAGATCTTTATACTGAAGATGGCCAAAGAAATGTAGAAGGTATGGTAGGAAACTACTATAACCAAGATATGTTAGGTAAGATTGAAAATCAAAAGCAAAAAAACTTTGAAAACAGGAGTCAAAAATTATATGATGATGCCGCTTGGTATAGTAAATTAGGAAGCACACTTACTAATCTGGTTTCAGATCCGGTTATAACAATAGGAAACTGGTCTGAAGGTAAAGGTACTTTATACGGTCAAGCTGCAGGACTAAGAGATGAAACGCATCCTGAAGCACAAGCTCGTTTTAGAACAGCTAGTAATGCTGATGATTATGCATTAAATGATTACTTAAATATTATAAATCCTTTTAATCATATAGCATCTGCAGCAGTTAATGTTAACCAGGGTCAATATCTAAATGCCCTTGGTAATATGGCATCTTTAATACCCCTTGCTGGAACATCTAAAGTAGTAAGTGCCCTAGGTAAAACCAATACAGCAAAGAATATTGGAAAGGCTGTACATACCGGTATGGAAACACCATTACTAAGAACTATCTTAAGACCTTCTACAGTTGGTAATCCTTTATTACAAACAGGAGAAAACCTGCTTACAAAGAATATACTTAATACAAATGCGGGAAGTTTACTAACAAACTATTCTAGAGCAGCTTTTCCTGGAGCTGCTTATAACTATTATCAAGATCCAACTGCAGCTAACTTTTCGGAAATGATGTTATTAGGAGCAGGTACACCTGAAGGTATGCAATTATTTAATACTGCTGATAACGCATTAGGAGCAGCATGGCAAGCTGGTGAAGACGTTGCACCATATTTAAAACTTTATCCTAAAACAGTTGCCAACATAGCCAAAGGAGATGCTCCATTAAGCTTTAGTAGTTTTGGTAAAGGTGATTTATTTAATTCAGCTAGTGGTGCTAAACTTGCTAAACAAGAAGCAGATTATGCTGCATACCTAGCTGGAAAAGGTCCAGCCCTGAGTCCTACAAGAGGTAAGTTTTTTACATCAGCTGAAAACCCTGATGCTTTAGCATATGCGGGTGATGACTTGTTTAGTTTAAAAATTCCTCAAACAAAAGGAAGTGCAATGTCTTACAATATTCAAAAACAGTTTGCTAATGTACAATCTAAAATTGCAAATGGACAACCGTTAACTGCTGCAGATGATGCTATAATTTTAGCAGCGGATAGATCAATATTACCTACTGCACAATTTGATGAAGCACTTAAAGCAGGGGTTTATGATGACTTGAATTTAAGTGATGAAATGATAAACCATTTACGCACTGCTACAGAAAATCCTAGTAGTTATTGGGAATTGCCTGCTTTTAAAGCAGATCCTGCGTTAGAAGATGCTGTAAAGAAACTTTTAAGAGATCCGCGTTTTATAAATAAAGAAGAATTTTTATTAAACCGCATGCCTAGGGCAAAAGAATATAAAGCTAGTACGGTACCAGAATTAGAAAAAGAATTAACTTCTCCAATGGTTGATTATGCAGAAAAGGCTGCTGCCATTAAAGCTGCCGCATTTGATAAAGCTGCTGCTGAAAGAATGGTAGCTGCTCAGGAACAAAAAATAATTCAAGGTAAAGTTGCAAATGCTGAAAGCAAGAAGGAAGAAGAAAAAAAGAAAATAGGAACAAAAAGACTTACTTTAAATAGTCTAGGCAGATTTAATTTCCAGGATGGTGGATCATCTAGAGCACCGATTACTTACTTTGATGAACCTGATGTTTATGGTACAGGTTCTCAAAAACCTTTTACTCCAGCTTCAGCTCAAGCATTAAGATCATTTAATAATCAAATAGCATATGAAGGAGAGCTTAGTGATGCTAAAATTGCTGAGCTTAAAAGAAATGGTTTTGTAGTAGAAGATATAAATTTGCATTTACCAAATAATCAACAACAACATAAACCCTTTGAATTACGCCCATATGGTTTTGTAGCTGGTAACAATGATGGCCCTGTAAATAATGCTATCTTTGGTGCAGGATTACATGCCCAATTTGATACGCCATTAAAACAATTAGCAGCTGGAATTACAGTAGGAGCTACAGATGTATTAGGGTTTAACAACCGTAAGGTATTGTATAACGACTTTAGAGTTGATAATCCTATGTTTAACTTGAACTACACAATACCAAATAAAAAACGGTAAATCTGGTATGTTTAGTTTATTAGATTAAAATTTTGTATATTTATTTTATAACACAATTATTATGTCACAGACAAGAATGGTAAGAGTTTACGCAAAATCACCTGATACTTACTTTCAGGATGGTGGTGCTAACATGCAACCTCAGCAAGCTCAACAACAAATGCCGCAGATAGATGAACAACAAATGATGCAAATCATTCAAATGTTTGCTCAAATTACAGGAAATGATCCGCAGCAAATAATGCAACAGTTGCAACAAATGCCACCTGAACAACAGATGCAAGCGGTTCAACAAATGGCGCAAACTATTCAAGCTCAACAACAAGCTCCGGAACAACAAGCTCAAATGCAACAGGCTCCTCAAGGAATGCCTCCAGGAGCTGCAGAAGAAATGCCAGTAGGTGAAGATGCAGCAATGGATGAAATGGGCGGTGGTGAAGAAATGATGGCTCCCCCTATGATGTTTGGTGGTATGACAGGTTATGCAAAAACCAACAAAAAGCTTTTGAAAAAAGCAATGGGCGGTACAAGTACAAATGGAACCTATGATACAGAACAAGAAAGAATTGGACAAAAAGTAAATTCAGCTATTGGAAATAATTTTGTCAACAGTTTGATTGATCAAGCTACAGATAGATTTGGTCAACGTGCTCCGCAAATGCAAACAAACTTTGCACCAGGTGGAGCATTTACAAATCAGACGTTTAATAATCCATACTTAAATAGTGCAAATGATGCCTTAAGATCTGCTAAAAGCGATATGAGGGATTCTAAATATTTGTTTGGTGAAAGACTAGATGATCTTCCAGGTAATATAAATCCTTATGTTCAAATGAAAGGTAAAGCTATTGGAGATGATTATAACATCTTTAATAGACCAAGATTTACTCAAAGAGATTATACACCAGGAGCAAGTATTGAAAACTCAATGTTTAGTAGAGATGGTGGTAACATAAATGCATCAATGGCATTCTATAAGAATGGTGGTTATACTACTATTCCAATCATGGGAATGTTTCAAGATGCGGGGCAAGCTGATTTAGAAAAAGCACAAAAAGAACAAGTCATTAAGTTAAGTGAAGCACACTCTAAAGGAATAATTTCAGATGCTGAATACATGCAAACTATGAATAAGCTTGATGAAGATTATGCTAATTATGGTAAAAAGAAAGGTACAGCCAATTATGATGAAGAAGATAAAAAGGAAGACCCTGGTTATGTTGATCTTAAATGGCGTGGTAATTTAGATAAGGCTACTGAAAATCTTTATCTTAGAGATGCTGATATTAAAACTGGTTTCTTAAACCGTAATAATGTTAGACGTGCTAAATTGACATTTGGTGAGCGTGGTACAGGAACTGGTGAAGGAGCTGGTGCATTAGGTGCAACAGGCGCGGGTCAATCTAGCGGTAACTATACAAACAATAAAGGAGAATTAGTTTATGGAAATGACGCGGGATCCAAATTTAGAGATTATACTGATGAAGATATAGCTAGAATGGATGAAAGAGGTCAAAGACAATCAGAAAGAAATGCTAATAGATATCGTAGACAAACTGGAGAAGAATTAGATTTATCTATTCAACCAAATGTACAAAATACTCAAGGTACAGGATACTCTGCAGAACAAGCTCAGTATCTTATGAATAATCAAAGTCCAACCATGACTGGGAATTACAGTGATCAATTCCAACCTAACTTCGGGGTTCCTGCAGCTCCAACACCAATGATGACTCCTGAAGAAGCAGCCGCTTATGTTTCACAAATGCAATTCCGTAATGGTGGTTATTACTTACCTCAAGCAATTGATGGTATTGATGAGAACATGAGTGAGGAAGACAAATTTGAAATCATGATGAAAGAGAAGAGCGGCTTTGGATCAGCATCAGCTCCTTTAGTAATGGCCGGAATTAATGTAGGGTTAGGTGGTATTAATACTGCAAGAGCAAAACAACAAAAAAATGATGCATTTAATGTCGCTCTTAATACACCTACTCTTCCAGGAGATATGGTAGGAAGTTTAGGAAGCTTTACTAATACAACAGGACCATATAATTTCATGCAAAATCTTGAAATGGGTATGATGCCAGGTCGTTTTGGAGCATCAGCTCCTGCACAACAATATGGTTCTGCTTTTGGAGGAAACAGCAACCGTTATAGACAAGATGGTGGTCAACCGGATTTAAGTCAATATGCTGAAGGTGGTGATTACTGGATGACTGAAGATGAAGTTAAGCAGCTTATGAAAATGGGTGGAAAAGTAGAATACTATTAATTATGGAAAAGAGAAGAGTTAGAATAACTTCATTACCTCCTGCTAAGCAGGGTATGCAAGTAAGGAAAGAGCAGACCTATTTGGGTGGTCTTCCTACAAATGCTGATCAATATGCTAAACCATACTTGAGTGTTGCTAGTTTTGTTTCTCCTGTACCAAGAGATCAGGCAAATATTGAAGCTGAGAAAGGTGAGACAATGATCACTCCTATGGGAGATGACGCGCAAACACGCACAATTCCTAAGACATTTTCAATAGGTGGTAAAAAGCATTACAACGGAGGAACACCATTAAGTGTTCCAGAAGGTACTTTTATTTATTCTGATCATTTAAAAGAAACCAATATGGATATACATCCACTATTTGGTAAGAAAGAAAAGAAGTCAGGATACACATACGCTGATTTATCTAAACCTTATATGCTTAATGAAGATATCAAAAGATTAGTAGATCCTAATTCAGATAAGATATCTATTGACACAGCTAAGATGAATATTCAAAACAAGATTCATAAGCTTAGTTTGTTGTCTGTTCTTCAAGAAGCTAAAAAAGGATTTGGTAAAGACGGTGAATTTGATGTACCAGAAATTGCAATGCCTTATTTGGAAAAGACAGGTTTAAATATAGCAGATGCTATTACACCATATCTTGAAGCAATTAAGAAAGATTCACCACAAATGCAGCAGCAAGCCATGATGAATCAACCTCAACAACCACAAGGTCCACAATCACCAATGCCAACACGAGGAGGAGTAGCTAGAGATGGTGGTCTTGTAAGAATGAAAGATGGTGGTGCTGTTAGTCTTCCTTCTTATCAAGATGCAGGTACAGTAACAGGATTAAAGGCAGGTCACCGCGTGGACAAAGCTACTGGTCAGATTTATGATGAGCAAGGTAATGTAGTAGGAAAAGTAACATATGATGACATAAAATCTACAAGTGTTAAGAAAGGAACTATTCCTTCTGATGCTGTTGTTATAAAAAGATCAGACTATACTACTGAAGCGGAGTACATCACTGCTCGCGATAAAGCATTCAATGAACAAGGTGCTAAGAAACCAATCTATGTTCAAACACAAGATGGTGGTTATAAAAAAGTTGTAGCTAAAGCGCAAGCTTTTGAACCATATAAAGGTGAATTATTTGAAAGCGTATTTAACAAAAAACAAACTGTAGCGGATCAGTATTACTATATTGAACAAAAGTTTAATACTCCAGAAATGAAAGCTGCTTTACAAGCAAAAGCTATTGAAGCTTTGAAAGATAAAGCAAACAGAAGAGGAGTAACAGAGACTACAGCTAAAGGTATGATCAAGAAGTTTGAAGATGACCCTGAACTTGCATATAACCAATTCATGGAAATGCAAAAAAGAAATCTTGGACTGCTTGCACATGATTATGAACCATCTAAGTTTAATAACTCTCCTGCTAAAGGAAAGGTAACTAACAAAGAATTTGAAGATGCTTTTAGTAAAGTAGGAGTTGCAACACCAAAGTGGGAAGATGCAGCCTTACAACAAGCTGCGTATATAGGATATCAGAGATTGCTTGATGACAGAGATGCCGGAAAAATTGAAGATGAAAAATTAGTAAATAGTCTTGGAAGATTTACAGTAACTCAAGTAGGAAAAGGTGATGATATTGTAACTGGTAAAGCAGGTAAAGGTATGATCTCTGCAGTTGATGGAATCTATACTAATACTACCGCTGGACAGATTGCAGGAATCAAACAAGATCCAATGATCTCAGAAGAAGATCCAAATCTTGTAGATGTAGCAACTGAAGAAAGTAAAAAGAAAGTAGAGATTCAAAACATTCCTGATGATAATCCTTATGGATGGCGTGCACCAGATATTAAACGTCTTGCTACAGCTGCCAAATGGATGACAAGTGATGTTCCTGAAATGCCTTGGGCTCGTACACCTGATTACTATACACCAAGTGTTTATCTAGATTCTCCGGATGAGAGAGCCTTTAATGAGCGTGGTCGTATTGCAGCAATGGAACAAACTCTTGGTGCATATTCTACACCGGGAGCTTTAGCAGCTGCTTCTAGTGCTATGAGTGGTGCAGGAAATATTGGATCTTATATTTCTCAAGTAGGGAAAGATAACAAGGATACAGTTAACAGACATGCTTATGCTGTTTCTGATATCATGAATAAAGCTGCTGGTGAAAGAGCAACTATTGCAACTAAGACAAATGAAAACCGTCAGATTGTAAATGAAAAACATAGAGAGTTTAAACGTAATGCTGAAAAACTATTTGATGATTCATTTGACTGGGGTTGGAACCAAGCATCCCGTCTTGCTACACTTAATCAAAGATACCGTAACTTTAAAATTGATCCTCTTACAGGAGTACCTTATAAAACAGGTATGGCAAACATTGCGCCTACTACTGGACAAGAAGCCGTATTAATGACTAAGCTTGGGGAGTACATTGATAAATACCCTGGTGTAGATCAAAAAGTTCTTCTTGAAGCTGCTAAATCAGATCTTGGTATGGATACCAAGTATGAGCAAGTCCCTCAGTATATGAATTATGGTCAAGCCGCGTTACCACCTGATTATTCAGAGTATTATGGTAATCAAGGAGGAGACCAATAAACATGAGAGGTTTAAATAATTCATATTATTTTTGTTTAAACATAACAGATTATGTCAACGTATTTATCAAATAGTCCAACATTTTTACCAACTATACAACCGTTTCAACCGGACATGCAGCTTTATGCTGGTACTCTGGAAATGAAACAAACAAAGTTTGATGCTGCATCAAAGCAGATCAGTAACTTGTATGGTTCACTTTTAAATTCCCCTCTGACTAGAGATCAGAATGTAAAAACCCGCGATGACTTTTTCAAGACTATTGATTATGAAATAAAGAAAGTAGCCAACTTGGACCTATCTCTACAAGAGAACGTGAATCAGGCTACTCAATTATTTACTAGTCTTTATGATGATAAGAGTGTGGTAAAAGACATGATGTGGACAAAGAACCTCAGAAACCAGATGGAGCGTGGGGATAACTTTAGAAACTGCTTTGATCCTGATAAGTGTGGTGGAGAGTTTTGGCAAGGAGGTTTGGATGTATTGAACTATAGAGCTCAGGAATTCAAAACTTTAAATAATGAAGATGCAATGAACTTTTCTGATGTAAGATATGTACCATACATAAACATTGAAAAGGAAGCAAGAAAAATTATTAATGAAAAAGGATATGAACCATTAACACAAGAAACAATTCTTGGTAATGGATATATAGTATCTACAACTAATGGACCTGATGTGGCCGGTGGCCCACTTATGCAATTATTTGCTGAGTCATTTAAAAATGACCCAAAGCTACAAGACTACTATAGAGCTTCAGCTTACTTAGAAAGAAAAAGCTGGGTTGCGGGAAATGCAGATCAGTATGGTTCTCCTGAAGCCGCTGAACAAATATATATACAAGAAAAAAGAGATGCAATCAATAAAATGTTTGCACCGGCTAAAGAAGAAGTTGATTTAAACAAAGAAGTGCAATCTAGTAATAAACAAGCTCTTGAAGAAAAAATTAGAACGGAAGGTTCAACTGGTAATGATGATTTAGCAAAAGCTTACATTAGAACACTAGAAAAAGAAAGTGAGCTTAATGCTGCAGGTTCTATTCTTGATGAATCTCTTAATGCTGCAAACAACGTAGATCAAACAACTAAAATTAGTTATGCAGGTGAAGCTATTGATGGTTCATGGGGTAATGCTTTATTTAATTCTGATCTTCAGAAAGCAGCTATTGCCACATCATGGATTGGATACAAGCAAACATTCCGTACTGATGACGTGCAAATGCAAAGAGAAGCGCGTGCTAGTGCTGAAAGAATTGCAACAATAAATGCAACAGCTAAAAAGAAAAAGGATGATGAAGAAGCTGCTGACTTCTGGAACTTTGGTCCAGAACTAGGAGATCCTGCAGATGGTGGTCCTGGAGGAAATGTAATTAACTTATCTGAAACAGCAGCTGGTGATTTATTAAATCAAGAAACAAAAGAAGCTAAACAAGACTTTAAAGGTATTAATGAGAATATTAATAAAACATTGTTTTCATCTACTCAAACAGATGCAGCTAGTGGTCCTAATAAGAAAGGCCAATCATCATCTGATTTATTACTTCAAACTGATGCTTTGTTTAGAGAATTTCTTTCATTTGCAGATAGAAACGGTAATCCTAAAGAACTTAAAACGGCAGCTAAATTGTTAAATACATGGGAAAGTAAAAGTGCAGAAAGTAAATTAGGTTGGGCTAAGTCAACAAACTTTGATTGGATGTTTGCAAGAATGGATGAATCTTCTAATCATAACTTATACAAAAAAATTTATCAACCCTTAGTAAATGGAGATGCAAGTACTTTTGTAAATAGAGAGTACCTTAAACCTCAAATACAAACATTATATCCTCAGCTACAGCAGGCAAGTAATGCATTTGTAGTTAAGAACAGTTTGGATGATATTCAAACCACTCTTTATACAGGAGCTATAAATAAATTAACAGCTACTAGTAATGAAGGTCCATTAAGACAATTTTATCCTTACTTGAGTTCTGGTAAAAAGTTACGTAATGGAAATCAGTTTGCAATAGCCTATGCTTTTGGAGAAACTGAAGGTATTGATTTTACAAATGAAAAGGTAAAACAATTTGGTACAATGTTACCAGATTGGATGAAAGAAGGTTTAAAGCAACAAAACAATTCTGAAAAAGCATATGTTACTTTTAAGAATAATGAAGGTAAAGCAATAAACATAAAGGTAAAGGATTTTTTTACAGAAGATTATGATGTTGCTACTAAGTATGAAAAGTATGCTGATAAATTTAATTTTGGTAATACCCCAAGTAGTAAACTATTTGAAGACAAGTTTCGTGAAGCAAAGTGGGCTTGGAGAATGGGAGATAAGTCTGATGCTTGGGAAAAACGAGATGATGGTACTTATGCACCTAACCCTTATACAGAAAGAACTAATTGGCTTGGAAGAACCATTACTAACTTAGGAACTGGTGGTCCTGGAGCTATGTTTGAAGGATTTTTTGGTGGCAAAACAACGGGAGAAGAAATGCGTGGTGGTGGTACTAAAGATTATTACAATGGAAGTACTAATTATAATACTAAATATAAAACATTTTATGGGGAAGATTATGATGGTCAAATACCTCAAATGAAACGTGATATAAATGCTATGGTTGGTCAAGTTGAACTACCGGGTGGAAATAAATTTCAAGCATTAATAGATATGGGATCTTTTTCAGCTAAACCTCTTAAAGGAAAGTTTAGTGTTGATTCTGCAAATAACGGAATGAATAATAAAATGAATCTTGGATTTTGGCAATATATTCAAGCATCTAAAGCCGGTGGTATTGGAACTGCAACTGGTTATAGTATTGTTCAGTCTGGATGGAATGAAAATGATCCAAAACACAATAAACAAGATGCGGCTTTATTAACACAATTTTTAGAATTGTCAGTAGCTAATACTAGTGATAAAAAGGGTAAATTAAGTTTACTTTATACTTATAGTAATATTGGTGGTGGTAGAGAAGATATGCAAGCAATGACAATTATTCCCGTATTTGAAGGCACATCAAAAAGTTTACTAACTACTATGGTAACTCAAGCTTTAGCTAAACCTGCCGATGATCAAGAAGTAAAAGATTATATACAAAAAATTACTACTCAAGGTATTACAATGTATCAACCTGATGTTGCAGCAGAAGGATATAGACCTTCTACTAACAAAGAAGCAGTATTAGGTGATTTAGGTGGTCATTACTTATACAATACTACTAAGAGACAAATGCTTGAAAAAGTTATGGATATTACAGGTGTAGTTCAAGTTCCTGGATACAGTGACATGTCTGATATTACTATTAAAAGAAAAGGTGGTTTATATGTTATTAGTGGAAAAATGCAAACAGGCTTTGATCAAGCTACTGGTCAAAAGCTTTACCAAAATCTACCTGAGACAAGATATGAAATTGGAACTCCTTTGACAGATATCATGTATAACAATCCTATGTATGATGATCAAGGAAATGCATATGCTGGAATAAACGGTGTATTGCAGGCTCAAAGAAGCGCGCTTATTTTTAATGGTATGTATAGATCAGATAAAGTTACTCACGATCCTTCTTATGTACCACAATTATGGATGCAAGAATTTGGTGGGATTAAACAAGCTCCGCCAATTTCTACTAAAGCTGGTTCTCAAGGTATGTATAATCATGAAGCTTTGGATAATACACCAGGAGATCCAAGAATATTCTAATCATAAAGAATTAAAAATAAAATGGCAGAAAATTCTACACCACTAAGTGCATTTGGTTCTAGTTCTCCTATAGAAGAGCAACAACCTGCAGTTCAATCTCAAAGAGAAACAGCTCCTATACCTGCTACAAATCAACAAATGGCGGGGGCACCAAATTTTATGAGTAATGATCCTTATCAGAATCCTACTCAGTATGTAAAGTCTAATAATAATCCAGGACGTGTAACCACCTTGGGAAATACTCTTGGTATATCTGCATTTAAAAATGCGGCATTAGCACCTATGCCTACAGCTGATGTAGCTAGACAAGGACAAGTTCATTCATTTTCTGCAGATATTAATCATAGCCGGTATGAAAGGTATTATGCTCATCCAGCATTTAAAGAATTAGGATTTTCCCCATTTAGAGATAATGAAACTTTTTATAATAAGAATACTTCTGGATTCCAAGACTTTCAAAGAACCTTTGCTCAGTGGAGATCACTTGCTGCAACAGGATTTATGGATGCTGCTTCTTTTGGACCTACTTCAGATAGAGATACTGCGCGCAAGTTTGAAAAAGCTATGGCTATTGGTCAATCATCTCGTGGTGGATTTGGTGGATTTGCTTCCAATTTATTTCTTAACTCAGGCTATACTTTTGGTATCATAGGTGAAATGGTTGTTGAAGAAGCTTTATTACTTGGTGCTACGGCATTAACAGGTGGAGCAACCGCAGGTACATTAGCCGCATCTATTGCTAGTAAAATGAGATTGCTTGACAAAGCAACTGATCTAGTAGAAATTGGAAAAAATACAGGAAAGGTTATTGACGTTATGGATGATCTCCAAGATATTAATAAAGCAAGATCTTTCTGGCAAAAAGCTGGTCAATTTGGAAAAAATGTTGGGGGAACCCTTGCTGAAAGACTAACTCCTTCTACTTACGATTTAGCAAAGAACTGGAAAGAGATGAGTAATCTATCAGGTCTTGCTAAAGCTTCAACATCTGCAGCATCTTTTTACAAGGATGTCAGAAATATTAGATTAGCATATGGAGAATCAGCTTTAGAAGCTGGTATGGTAGAGAATGAAATGCTTGATAAAATGTATCATGAAGCCCTTATGAAAAATGGGGGTGGTTCAGTTACAGCTGATCAAATGAAAGACATGCGTGGTAGAGCTAAACAAGCAGCTAATACAACATTTGCAATGAACTTTCCAACCATATGGTTAAGTAATGCAATTGTGTTTGATAATCTTTATTCATCATTTAGTCCTACTAAAGCTTTATTAAGTGAACCTATTAGAAAAAATATTGCAGGTGAAATTGTTATGGAAGCCGCTAAGAAAGCGTCACCTTATCAAATTTTTGAAGGTGGTTTCAAAGGCTTAGCTAAAAGTTTTACCAAACCTAAATCCTATGCTAAATTTGGATTTAATTATTTTAGAGCCAATTTTGCAGAAGGTGCTCAAGAAGGAATTCAAGATGTTATATCTGGCGCAACTAAAGACTATTACCTACAAGATCCTAAGAGTCCTGTAAGAAACGGTTTTTATACAATGCTTGGACAAAACTTTCAGAAACAATTAAGTCCACAAGGATTTGAAACATTCCTTTCAGGTTTCTTAATGGCTGGTCCTGTTAATGTTGCTACTGGTGCCGTAACTGGTTCAATTGATCAGATTAAAAAATTCCGTGATCCTCAATACAAAGAGAAAAGGGTTAAGGCAATGGATGACTTAATCAATAAGCAAAAAGTATTTAATGAGGTTTATGATGATCCATTCTATTACTATGATGTTAATTTAAGAAATGCTGAAAATCAAGGTAAGCATAAAGAATCAATGCAAAGAGCAGAGCAAGACGGTGATGCTAAAACTTTTTATGATTCTAAACATGCTGCTGAGACTGAACATATCTTAACTGTAATGGAGAATGGTCAGATGGATACCATGGTTAAAAGGATGGAAACCTATAGAGAAATGACTCCTGAAGAAAGAAAAGAGCAGTTCCCTAACATGAAAAATCCAGAGCAGTATGAAGGTAAAATGGATGCAATTATTAAGCGTGCTAAAGGATTGGAAGCAGACTACTCTTTGATTAAATCAAGATTTCCAGCACCAATAAATCCCGCTTCTGTAGCACAAGCAGATAAAGATCTTTACACAACAGCTCAATATAACCATATTGCTTATAGAAATTCTGTGAATCAATTGTTATTCATGAGAAGTTCTTTTGCAGATAGTATCAAAAGACAAGCTTCTATTCTTCAAAGTGCAAGTGCTGAACTTGGTGGAACACAAATTAGTGGTGCTGACTTTGTATCATTGTTTGATTCTCCAACAGCAATTCAAGGTGTTACTTCATTGCAAAAATTGATTGCACAAAAAATGCAAACAATTGAAAACTTACAGGTTTTAGATGAAGCTACAGCTACTCCGGAATCTGTTGCATTACGCAATTCAGAAAAAAATCAATTAGAGGCTTTGCTTAAATTCAATACTGCACAGAATGCATTGAATGGCGTTGCTCAAAATTCTCCTGATGATGTTAGATTAAAAGCTGAAAGCACTTATGCTGAAGCATTTACTAACGTTCTTACTGCAATGAACAACGGTAACCCGCTTATGACAGATAAAGTGGAGGATATAATGCAAAAACTTATTGATCACACAGCTCTTACTAAAGAAAGTGGTCAAGTACAGGCTGCAGTTAATTACTTAATGAATCCAAACAATTTCTCATTTCATTTTGCGCGTAACTATGATGCCATAAAACTTGGTCATGAGAATAGAAAAACATTTTTAGATGCTGCACTAAAAGCATACATGGATGCAATGATTGATAATCAGCTTTTAAAAGATTTGTTTAATGAGGCTGGTGTTTTCCTTGATCCACAAGATACAAAAGCTTTAACACAGGATTCTGTTTTTCCAAAGAAAATGTTTTATAATACTGATGAAAAAGCTGAAGTTGTAAAAACAAGTTCTACTTGGAAAAAAGCAACAGATATCATCAATGCGTATTTGCAAAATGTAAAAGATAAACCAATTCCTGAAACAGAAGGTGAGTCTGAATATGATACAACAGGTAGAAAGAAACTACCTAATGACAACAGAAGTTATAAAGATTTAGCTACACAGTATGGATTTAATCTAGATGGTAAAACTACTGTGTCTGCTAAAAAAGTATTAGAAACAGTTGCTAAAAGTGAATTTGCTACAGAAGCTGAAAGATCTTTAGCTAAGCGTTTGCTTACAACAGCATCAGATGATGATGTCTATGAGTTTGAAAACACTTTATCACATCCGGGATTCTACACACCAGTTGATGATAAAGTACACATGGATGCGCGTTATAATGCTTCTGATTATAGAAACGGTGATCAACCAATTGAGATGGTCATCTTACATGAAGAGATTCATAGGAAGACAGTAAAAGGATTAGAACAAGATCCTGAGTTTAAAGCAAAGATGCAAGATCTTTTTGATGCTACAGTAAACAGTCCAATCTTTAAAGAAAAATCTTCTAAGAGAGGTAAGGCTGCTTATGGTACTAAAAACCTTGCTGAGTTTGTAGCTGAAGCTATGAGTAATCCTGATTTCCAGGATACACTTTCTAAGATCCCTTATGCTACTACACAAAAAAGTTCATGGGCTTCTTTTGTAGATGCTATTTTAGATTTCTTACAATCTACTCTTGCTGCTGACGCAGGAGGAATTCTTAAGTATAAAAGACTTGATGGTAGTGTACTTAATGCTGCACTTGAAGTTATTACAACAAAGATAGATAGTTCATTTGGTGGTAAAGAAACTGAAACGGAAGCATTTCAAAATATTACATCTAGAACACCGGTGGCTGATATGCCTGAGCCTCTTTTAAGAGACTTACTTTATGTATTCAAGCAACTTAATACTGGCATGGATGATATGGGTTCTAATACCCTATTGAAGAATTGGAAAACAATGACTGATGATGAAATCATTTCTTCTAATGCTTTTGAAAAATGGGTGCGCAATGAGCCTCCTCCAGTAACCGCAGCAATTAGCAAGTACAACAATTCTACTTCAAAAGAAAAGAAAAAATCTTCTGATTTAATTGTAGTCAAAGATGTTAATGATGATTTGAATACATTTAGTGAATGGATTGATCCTAATGTATTAGGAGCCTCTGATAAAATCAATACAGCTAAGTATGTACAACTTGCTGAACAAACAGGTTCTAAACTTGATGCAGAGAATGCAACATGGGAATATGGAGACTTGAGAGCTATAGTAGATGGTAGACTTATAGTAGATGTCTTTTCTAATGGAGAACATTTTTTAATGTACAAATCAATAGGAGAAGGAACAGGTCCTGAATCAAAAGGTCTATGGGTTCCTTTATTTGGTTTTGCAAAAAATGGCTGGTTCATTAAAGATATGTCTAATGGAGTTAATCCTAAGTTCAACAAGTATGGAAGCAAAACATTTCAAGCAATTGCTGATGAACTTGTTACAAAAGAAAAGGAATTATTCCCAACTGTTGGTGGAAGTCCATTAAGATATTCAGGAGAAAATCCTACATCTTCTGCAGTTATCACTAGAATGATTGATGGTCAACAACAAGTATTATTAATCAAACGTAATGATGATGCAACTGAAGGAGGTAAATGGGGTCTTCCAGGTGGATTCCTTGAGACTGATGCTAAGAAAGGTGAAGCATTTAAACCGGGTAAGGAAACTGAATTAGAAGCTGCTATCCGTGAAGTAAAAGAAGAAACAGGTCTTGACTTATCAGGGGTTGGTAAAAATATGATTGAAGGTTTGGGTATGTTTGACAAATCCAAAAACAAAGATCCGCGTAATACAAAAACCTCATGGGTGTCAAGTCACATGTTCGGTTTCCAAATTGATCCAGAACTTGGTGATACAATTGAAGGAGCTGATGATGCGCAAGAAGCTAAATGGTTTACTATAGATGAGTTAAATAACTTACAGGCAAATGAGATTGCTTTCAATCATGAAGAGGTGCTTATCTCTCAAGAATTACGCATGTCTACGCCTGAACAAGAAGTTAAAGAGCAAGTAGAAACACAGCTTTCTGAAAGAGAACAAGAAAAGCAAGATAAGCTTCAACCACTTATTGAAAGAAAAGAAGAGATTGAAACTGAGATTGGTGAATTAAGAAAAGCTCTTGAGTCTGATTCTGAACCTACACCTGATGAAGCTGCTTCTTTAGAGGAAGCACGTAAAGCTGCAGAAGCTCTTAAGAGTCAAGGTATTATAACTGTTAAAAGTGAAGGAGGCACTTCTTCTAATAAGATAGATAAACCTATTGAATCTATTGATGACATCTCTAGTAAGATGAATATTGCTATTCCGGTTGGAGATAGTTATTATGGTGGTTTTATAATGCAAGCCAATGTAATGGGAGAAGGTTTGATTGACAGCTATGAATTAATTTATTCAAAGGAGGTTAATCAAAAAGGAAAAGTAAAAATAATATCTACAGGAAACACTAAACTAACTAAAGTACAACTACTTGCTGAACTAAAAAAACTAGGTGCTGTAAAAATAGAAGGTACTTCTTATCAAACAACAAATGCAGAAGGATACGCGTACTTTGATTACCCTACTCTGTCTTATGAGGAAGGTCTTAAAAACGTACAGGATGCACTTACTAATTTTGAAGATGGTAAATCATACACTGTAGATGAGATAGAAGGTATTCTTAAAAAGCTTAAAGTAAATGAATTTACCATGGGTGAGTTCAATAAGCTTAAAGATGTCCTTAAAACAAATGATGTTAAGATTGTAGCTACTAATGGTCAAGGTACTTCTCTAGGCGTATATGGTGAGTTTAAACTAGTTAACAATACAGTTTACATCAATCTTGCTACGATTGCAATGGATCCTAAAGTGGAAACTACACAGCAAGTAGCTCAAATTATTGTACATGAGTTAATTCACTCAGCTGTAGTTTACAAAACATTTAGAGCTCTTAACCAAGAATCATATGGTGATACAGAAAATCTTACTGAAATAGAACAAGCTGCTGTTAAAAATCTGCAGTACCTGTTTGATGAAATCAGTAAGCAGCCTGCTATGTATGAAGAGTATGGTCTTAATAACATGGATGAAATGCTTGCTGAGCTTTCTAATCCGGAGTTTGTTGAGAAGCTTAAGAAAACTAAGATTAGCAATTTACGTATTAGTGAGACAACTAAAGCTAAGAACTTATTTGAGTTGTTGATTGATGCTATTGTTAAATTGATCAGCGGTAAAGACATTAAGAGTCCTGCGTATGACTTGATTTATGCATCATATGAGAACTTAATTTCCAATGATTCTACAGTGCAACAAAAAGCATTTGAAGAAGCTATTAAAGATAACTTTGCTGACAATGACACTAGTACTGTAATAAGTCAAGAAGATGCTTTCAAGTATAGAAAAATTGAATATCCTCTTACTATTAAAATTAGAGATGAGGCAGGTAAGCTAAATAGACTTACTATGGCTAGTATTCGCGCTAGAAGACTGGGTCAGCCTGACGAGTATAGTAGATATGTAGCTAATGGTAAATTGAATGTTCAAAAAGTACTTGAAAGAATTCAGGAATTGGAAAAAGAACTTTCAAGTATCAATGCTCAAATACAAGCAATTGAGGATGACTACGCAGATGTAAGTGCTAAACTTACACCGTATCTTCAACCAGGGGAAAGAGACAAACTTGCTGCTCTAGGTTATCCTACGTCAGAAATCCGGGGGATGACATCAGCTGAAGCTAGAATTAGAATTAACTCCGGCCTTACACGAGATGAATATGAAAATGGTATTCAAGCTGAGGCAGAAGAAATGGAGGTCAAAGAACAAATGGAAAGATTAGCAATCAGAAATAAGTTTAATAACTTATTGGAATCTGCTGAAACATTTGAAGAATTGCAACAAGCAATTGATTACGGTAAAGAGATTCTTACAGATGCCGCATTACGTGCAGTGTCAAGATATGATTCTACTGAGATCTCTAACTTGATTAATAAAAGAAAGGCAGCTCTAGCTGAGCTTGTAAGATTTGATGATTTAAAAGTAGGTGCTGTGGTAATGCTTTCACAAAATCCAGACTCTAAATTCATTGTGATAAAAAAGACTGCAAAACAGTTACAAATTCGTAAATTTGGTGATCAGCTTGCTAAAATTGAGTATATTAATAAGCAGGATGTTAATGCCAAAATTAAGTATGTATTCAATCCATTTATGAAAGAAATTGTACCAGAGTCACAGATGCCGTCTCCAGAAACACAGGAGATAATTAAGCAAGACACGGAGTCTGCAAAATCATTGAGTGATCCAACTACGGTTAAAGAAGATTTGGATAAGATGAACAACTCAACAAAGAATGAAGCTGATGATGATTTCTTCTCATCAATTAAAGATAACTGTTAATAATAGTCAACCATGCAGTGTGTAATACCAGTAGAGCAATTAAGAAAGTTTAGAGTAAAAATTGGTAAGGATATTCAAACCATACTAGAACAAGAGGGAACAACTTTTGATTTAAAAAACTTCTTGTCCAATCTTTATTCAGAGATACTAAGTAAAAGTGGAGATAAGGATTTAGCCCTTGATTATATCAAGGTAGCTCCCTTATTTATGGAGCAGGTGCTATCCGGTTCTGATGACATGGCTTCTAAGTTACTAGATCAAAGCTTTGATTTCAATAACTTGAAAAGACAAGTGTTGAAATTCAACAGTGATAATGGTATTAAAGAAGCTATAGACTTTTTAGGTCTTGAACAAAATATTGCTGAGGAACTAGAAGAGTTACAGCAAGTATTAATTGAGGAACCTGAAGAAGAAAAACCAATGCCTGAAGGGGATCAAAATGTTTTTGGTCCAATGCAAAATGTTGATATCAATGGTGATCCAATTGTTGTACAACGTAATGGTATCTTCAGCGCGTATGCATTGAATTTCTTGTCTGATGCTGAATGGGAAACTTATAGCATTAAACCAGGTGAGAAAGGATACAATGTAGTAGACCCTACAAAAGCATTCTACTTTAATGTAAAAAAGAATATCTTAGGTGCATTAAGAGGTTTAGAAAATGGTTCAGAAATGAACTTTAAAGGTATTGGTCCAATCTTTCTTAAAGCTGTTGAGGTTTCTACACTGGATGCCAAAGACAAAAAGTCAATCTCAAGTACAGATAAGATTACTCAAGTTGAGTTAGACAAGGCTATCGCAATGGTAGTTGTTGATCAGACTGGTAAAATGCTGCGCTTTGATACCTCTACTGGAGAACTTTTAGAGAACGGTACCCCTGCATACTTTTATATGAGAGGAACAGATAAGTTCTTCAAAGATGGAAAGTTCCAATTAGACAAATATGAAAAAGATAGAGCTACTGCTTTATCTAAAAACCTTGGGATTACACAAGAGGAAGCGGAAACTTATATAGAAAGACAAGTAAAATCTGTAGCAAGTATCCGAAACTTTATCAAGCAAAATCCGCAAGACAACAGTGTTACTTTAAATATTACAGGTGGTAGTGAAGGCTATCCAAATTTTGACTTTAGAGTAAAGACTCCAGTTAAAGATATCACAAACAATTTTACAGTTGATGTAGAGAAAGCAACCGGTGGTGCATTTCGCCAGGGACAGTTCTTTATTACACTTGAAGGAAGCACTGCAATGCCATTGGAAATCAATGCGCCTGCATTAAAGGATACAAAGTACATTGAGCCACTTATTACTCTTCTTACAGAAGATGTTTATGATCAGTATGATAATTTACTTAGCACTGATGAAAAGAATAAAATCATTGATACTTACTTGTACACACATGATGAAAGAGTAAATCTTACACCAAGTGGTAAATTAAAATTGCGCGGGAATGCCTTAGACATTTCAACACCTGAAAATAAAGCACGTGCTCAACAACAATTAAGAGATTACTTTACCACGTTAACTGAAGTAAAAAAGATTAAGCCAAATCAGATTGGTAATAGAAGAGTAGTTCCATTTAGATCAGAGTACAAGTTGAATGATGTTACTCAAGATGAAAATGGTAATTACTGGGTAATTGAAAATATCAAGCTTAACGGTAAAGACAGAATTGGGTCTAACTTCAATGATATAATAGCAATTGAAAAGGATGATCAAGGACGTATGGTTATTCAAACTGAAAACCGTCCTTTTAATGAATTTGTAAAAGAAAACTGGGTTACTCCATATATCTTAAATGATCAAAATCAGATTGTCAAAGTACAGTCTTATTTAACATATGATGTAACACAAGAAGATTTAGCTAAGCTTGACACAGTTCAAGCTGAAACTACAGCTGATGTTGATGCAATTCAACCGGGTGCTGGTGTTCTTACCAAGAATGACTTTACAACTCCAGAGGACGCGTATCAGCAGATTAAAACCAACGGTGAGGCAAACTTCAAGAAGATGTATAAAGTCTTCTTAAATGCTATTGAAAATGGCTCAATCAGTACTGAGAATGCAAGAAAGACATTAGATCTTTGGAATGAAAGACAAAACACTGAAGGTGAGCCAAAGCTTACACCTAATCAGTACAAGGCTCTTGACAAAGCAATTACCGCAGATGAAACTGGTGAATTTGAAAAACCCGTAGAAAGTGTACCTGAAGATGTTCAGGTTAAAGAAGTAGAAGATCTAATAAAAGATACTCCAGTAGATACTGCTGATGCACCTTATACAAATACCAATCCTACTGATTTTGATATGTTAGATTGGTTAGATGATAATGCTAATGATCCAACACTCCAAAAAAATTATGATCAAAAGAATGTAAACATTCAAGCTACTAAAGAACAAATAGCACAAGCTAAAAAATGGTATGAAGAAAGTCCATTAAGTAAGGTGTTTCCGTTTGAAGCAATGTTTAATTTGATTAATACAAATGATCCAAACTCTGTTGCTACATGGGCTATGCATGGTATTAGATTATACCAAGGTTCTGACTTTAGTGACTTATATCATGAGGCATACCATGGTTTCTCTCAAGCATTCATGACTAAAGAACAAAGAGCTGATGTTTATGGAGCAGTGAGAAAACTTAAAGGTACATTTAGAGATCATAATGGTAAAACTCAACAATTTGCTACTGCAAATGATCTTCAGGTAGAGGAATACTTAGCGGAAGGATTCCGTAAGTACATGTTGTCTGATAGAAAAACAGTTACACCAAGTGCTAAAGTCAATTCATTCTTTGAGATCTTGATGAATATTCTAGATGCTCTGTTTGGAAATCTTACATTCAATGAAGTTTTTTCTGACCAAAGTTCAAATGATAAGATCAATAACATCTATGAGAAATTACGCGTAGGTAATCTTACTCAATACAGTTTCAATGAATCTAATCCATCATTTGGTACACTAAACGCTGGTATCCGTGGTGCTGAAGATAGTGGAGAGGTAAGAACTGAGTTATCATATGAAGATTCAGCGGATGTTATGGACATGATTGATTCCATGATTTCTGATGCTATTGATATAAATAATACTATGGCCCCTCTTACAAGAGAAGAGAGATCAGAATACTTACAGCTTCAAGCGCAAGTTGGTACAGGTTCCCTACAGGGAGTAGACCTTGCTAATGCTAAAGCTAAACTAGACGCATATAACAACAATCCAAATAAGACAAACAGTTTTACCTCTACAATGGTAAACACTGTAAGTGGGCGGACGCGTACATTTAAGTATGTGAAAGCACAACTTGGCCTGGTGCAGGTTGAATTAAGTAAAAAGTTCAACAATGAAAAAGATTCTGCAGTAAAAGCACACCTAGGTAAGAAGATAGATACTCTTAGATGGGTGTTGAATGAGAAGAACTTTGGTGACCTAGAGAACCTGGCTAATAATTTACCTGATGAGACTGGAGCAGTCAAAGGAGTTATTGGATACTACATGCAGAAGTCTAAAAGATTCTTAGAAGATATTACTGAGCAGATATATGGTGCAGAAGCTACTACAGAGGAAGAGATAATGCTAAAAGGTAGAGAGGTGAATAGCCTTTCTAATGAGCATTCATCACAAGACCTTGCGAAGAAGGATATTTTGTTTTTGTTAAAGAGTTTGCATGAGGTGGGAGATGATAGTAAACCCGTGTATAATGGATACGGTGTTAAGAAACTTGTTGACTTCTCTGAGGTGTGGAACAAAGTAGCTGTTACCCTAGAGAACAATCTTGACCCTGCGGTTATGTTCTCCCGTCTTGAAGAGTTAGCTAAGTCTTATCCCCCTGTTAAGCAATTGCTTTCTAAGATAGGTTCTCCTTTAAGAGGAAACATCTCGGATACAGGTCAGACACTTTGGTCTAACTTTGTAGCTGCTTTCAATCTTACACGTGCTCCTCTATTGCAAATGACAATTGAGAAGACGGCTAATGACAGAGGTCAGGTAACTTATAAATCTAAAGTAGGTGTATCCTTTGGTTCATTTAAAAAGATTGGTAGTACTTGGGAATCTGAATTCCAAAGAACCTTCACTAATCCTTTTATTAAATCTGATGAGCAGGGTAACTATCTAGATACAGATGCTGTACTTGCAAAGTATCCAACTGCTAATTCTATTGAGAATAAAGAAATCCAATTCTTAAATGATATTGGTCTTCCTATAACAAACAATGAAGTAATTGAGCAATTACTAAGAGAAGGTGACGCTAGCTTAGGTATCAAACCTAAACTAGGTGAATTCTTCTATAATACATTAACTCAAGTTAATGGTTTCCAAAAACAAAGTACTGAGGTTCCTTTAATGATCAGAAGCATTAAGGATCTTATCAGTGAATATAAAGACTTTGGTAAAAAAGGAAATGACCAAGGTAGACTCAATACTCTTCTGCAAATAGAACTGCAGTTTGGTGACCAACGTTCCAACTTCATGGTACAAAATGCTGAGGGTAACACACAGTTTGAGCACATGCTTAATAATACATTAAGTATGATTATCAATTCTATTAATGCCGCTAAAGATTATGACTCTTTGGTTGCGCTTCCTCATATGTCTTACTTAGATATCACAAGAAACCCGAATGCTAAGTACAGTACCATGTTGAATTCTATATTCCAAATGGATCAAGAAGGTAATGAGTTTGGTAAGAGAAGGCAATTTGATGGTAAGGATGTCAAATTAGATTTTAATAACTTAGCTGGTGCTGCTCTTTATGATCTAGAAGGAGAATCTGACGGTGGTGTAGCTGCAGCTAAAGCAGATGAGTTCTCTAAATTTATCATGGATTTCCACATGGCCAATAATGAAAATGGCTTTGTTGCTGAAATGATGCGTCACTCAGATAAGAGTACATCCTTTGCTGCAGTCTTAAGTAAAATCTTTGGGCTCGGTACAGGAAACAAAGCACAAAATACATATGTGATTATTGAAGACTTCATTGGTGACTCTAATACACATGTTAAGAGTACATATGATTATGTACAGAATTATCTTTATGCAGAGCATGAGCGTATCAAGCACATGGAGCAACTTCAAAAAGAAGCTAATAAAGATCCTAATTTTGTATTTGATTACAAATTCATGGCGCAGGGACAAACATTCCAAGTTTTTAATGACATCTTTGATACTCAATTAAAAGCTGATTTACTTAAGATAGATAATCTTAAAGAAGCTTTTGATAAAAACTTAGACCCTCAGTTAAGAAAAAGAGTTTATAATTCTATTGCGGATTACTTTAAAAAACAATCAGACAGTGTAGAAGCTAAATTTATGCAAGCTGAATTTATTGCAGGTTCAATGGAATCTATGATGCAAAGAAAGTTTTCTGAAAAGAATGTACAAATCACACGTCCAGCAATGAGACGCGCTTTGATTGAGTCTATGGTTGCAAACACCTGGATTCATAATGTTGAGACAGTCAATATGTTCTATGGTGACCTTGCAATGTATAACCACATGAAGCAAGAGTTCCACAAACGTAATGCAGGTATTGGTTCTACAGGGACGGTTTTCCGTACTGATAAATCAATGCTTGATTATATCAATGGTCGTGTTAAACGTGGCTATGGTGATAAACTTGGAATTGCATATGATAACTATAATGGGCAACTAAACACTGCAATTATTCAAGACATTGATTCTCGCAGTGCACTATATGATGAGTATGCTGATGCGCAACGTGAGGCATTTGTAAAGCAGTTTAAAAATGCTGATCCTAATCTTACTGATAAAGTTGCTATTGAACGGGCTAATATTAAATTGTTTGGTGAAAAAGGTACACAACCAGATCCTGCAAAAGATGGTATAATGTATGGTTATATGCACATGAATGAGGCCGATGCGCAAGGTTATATAACATTTGACATGTACCGTATCATGGCTATCTCTCAAGGTGAATGGGATTTCAAAACACAAGAGAAAATTTATCAAGCAATCATTAATGGAGAAAACATAGATCAAACACAGATGAGTGATCTATTTCCGCCAGCTAAATACCAGTACTGGGGACCACTTGCTACAAGTGATATCCCTGTCATGGCTTTCCATAAATACTCATTAGCACCAATCATCCCGGGTACTTATAAAGAAGGTGGTAATATGGATAAACTCCATAAGACAATGATGACCCAAAAGGTTGATTACTTGACATTCCAGTCAGGATCAAAAGTGGGGACACTCACTGCTGGAGGAAAAGCAGATCAGTTCTATGATCCTAAGACAAGAAGTGTTAATGAGAATATTACATTTACAAAGAATGTTATCTATGCTAACTACTTGAAGAATCAGTTGAAGATTCACAAGCACTTTAAAGAAAGTATTACATTCCCAACACAGTTGAGAAAACTTATTGAGGATGGTCTTATGGAATTTGGTGTTCCTGTAGGATATGAAACAAGTCTTTCTAAAGATGAAAGAATTAAGTCATGGGATGCATTGCCTTTAGATAAGAAACTAGAGAACCAGAATTACAGATTAGTTAAGACATATGAATCTCATATTACTCAGCTAACTGAAATGAAGAAACAAAAGTTGCTTCAGAAGATGGGTCTTAAGCAAGAGAATGGTATCATTTCTGGTGACCAGACTAAGCTCTGGAACTTTGTAAAAAATGAACTTACTCGTCAAGACTTGGCTGACCATGAAATTGATTTTATCAAAGTTGTAAATGGACAGCTTCAGTATGACTTGTCTATGTCATTGTCTGCAGAGAAGATTGAAAAACTTCTTAATTCAATTATTACACGCACATTAGTAAAGCAGAAGTTCCACGGTGAAGGTTTGTATCAACTTGCAAGTGCAATGTTTGAAGGAACAGAATCTACTGAAAGATTTACTAATCCTACAGAAGCAGATCTTGAACTATGGGGAACTAATGACCTTCCTACATATCGTGTGCGTAATGGTAAGACAATGGCAGCTAAAGTAAAGATTGCTCTACAGGGAGACTTTGAATACCTGTTCTACCTAAACCACAGTGACGGTAAACAAATTGCTATTAAGAATGAAGATGGTACATTAGATTATAACTCAAGTCTTGATAGATTAAATGAAATGCTTCGTGATGAAGCTTGGTTGGATACTGACAATCACAGATCAATGATCACTATGGTCGGTGTGCGTATTCCTACCCAGGGTCTCAACTCTATGGAATTCATGGAGGTCTACCAATTCCTTCCTAAGACGGCTAGTAATGTTATCATACTTCCAGCAGAGATTGTAGCTAAGTCAGGAGCTGACTTTGATATTGATAAGTTAACTGTATTAATGCCAAACTTATCTAAGTCTTACAAAACGGATGTACCAAATGATGCACTTAAAGAATTACAAACGGCTAATCCGGAATTGGATTTCAGTAGAAAGAATGTGGGCCGTCTGATAAACGCCATTAAAAATGACCAGGAAGAATCATTTACTCCAGAAGACCGCAAGGTAGTAAAAGCTATTGAACAGTTTACTACAACTGAAGTATCCTATAAGACAAATGATTCTGAGAAAGGATTGGAAAACAATATTATTACAGATATCAAAAACATTTTGGAATTGCCTGAGAACTTTGCTTCTCTTACAAGACCTAATGGTACAGATATCCTTGATCCTATTCAGGCTGAATTAGCTGACGAGGTAAATGAATATGATCCATCATTCACATACCAATCAGACAATAAACTTAAGAAAGGGCAAATCTCTCCAACACGTGTTCTTGAGATTGAATACAATTTGTACAAGCACTATACTAATAACATTGGTAAGCAGACTCTTGGTCTTGGTGCAGTGGATAATACATTCAACACACTATTGACTAGGATTAATGCATACATGAATCCTAAAACAGCTGATGGTGTAAAACAAGAATTATACCTGCCACATGTATCAATTAAAGTTGATGGTGAAGATGCAATATCATTAGCTTCTATTATGGATGCTAATGGTGAGTTCCGTATTTCAGATATCATTAACCAGATGATCAATGGATGGGTGGATATTGCAAAAGATGCGTGGATCTTTAACATCCAAGGTAATAAAGAGATCTCCCCTACATTATTGTTCATGGTACAAGCCGGTGTTCCAATTGAACAAGCTGTTTACTTTGTATCTATTCCTTCTGTACGTGAGTATGTAAAAGAGCAAAAGAAATTTAAAAGTCTTTACTCTGAAGCATTAGGTTATGGTAGTGAACCAGAATTTGCTAAGTCTAATGCTGCTGATAGAATATTATCAAGATTAGGTTATGACAAACCTGAAAAGATGAAGAGAGATAAGTTTGTTGATTTAGAGTTAGCAACTACAGGAATTAAATCTTTTGATTTAAAAGACTTAAAAGATGTTGTAAGAAGTAAGACAAAACCATCTGAAGAAACAAGTCAAATAGAAAAGGCTGCATTCTTACACTTCCTTCAAGTAGAAAGAATGGCAACTGCAGTACGCGATGTCAAACTTAGAATGAACCTTGATACTGCAGAATCTAAATCACTTTTTGAAGCATCTGACAGATTAGATCTTATTCAGGAACTGAGAGAAAGTGGGCGAATGAATGTAGATCTTGTAGATAAACTATTAACTGAATCTCCAATTGGCAGCTTTGCTATTCAGGATTTCCAATTAGAAGTTTGGAAAGATGCTTTCCCATTAAGAAATCATCCTGTATTTAATAAGATCCTTTCAAAAGTAGTAACATCTGACTTTGTAAAAGAAACATTAGGTGACAAAGAAAGAACAATTTTAGCAGTGAAGAATGATCTTCTTTCTTATGTTTTTCAGAACTCATTTAATACAGCTTCAATAACTGTTGATGGTATTGATGACATTAAAGCATATCGTGGTTATAGTGTGGCAGGTGCTGAACAAAGAGAAGTCTTGGTAAAAGAGAATGAAGGAGCTCTAAGATTTGGGGCCTTCATGAAAGACAATGTCATGTACATTGATAAGAACCGTATCATAACTGATTTCAATGAGATGGGTTATTCAAAAACCTCTACTAGATATAAATCTAATTTGCTTGCACCTGTAGATGACAGCGCATTCACTACAATAGATGAGTACACTAAGTTTGTTCTTGAGAGAGAATACTTACGCGGTACATTAGATCTGAATGCATTAAAAGAAACACCTGAGTTCAAAAACCTTAAATCATTAGCTGAGGAAAAAGAATGGTATCCACAAAGAGATACTGAAACTTCAGAGGTATACAAATCCCGTGTCAACAGAAACATAATGGAGATGTTGTTGAGAGATAAAGCACTTGACAATTCATTCAATCATTGGAAGATCTTCCAAAGTAATGATACATATGCTCATCAGTTTAGTAGAATTAAAAGTGATTACCCATCACTAATAGAAAACTTCCCATTACTGCAGTACTTTGATATTAGTAAAAATGATAAGAACTATACTAATATTAAGATGAGAGATATTCAAACAGATGGTAATATGTTAAACCGTATACATCAGATGTTTATCAAACTTACACAACCTCAAGAACTTGGTATTGAAGATCCTAAACAAGCACAAGAAGTGGCTAACTTCTTCCGTAAGTTTCCTATAATAGGATTCATGCAATCTGGATTGAGCACCCGTGGTAAATTTGCTACAGGTAGATTCCTACCACAAGAAATTCTACTTGGTTTGATGGAAGCACCGGTGAAAGAATTCAAAAAGTATCTTGATCAGTATATTGGAAGTAATAAAACGCCTGCAGCATTAACGGATTTTGTAAGATTGTTTAAACAAAATAACAGCAGAAGAAACTTTTCTTCAATGTCTAGAGGTAAAAATTATAAAACTGATTACAAGCTACAAGAAAAAACAAATAAGCAAGTAGCTGATGCTTATAAAAAAGTAATCCAGTCATTAACTTATGAGGAGATTCAATTTGTTCTATCTGGTGATGGTAGATCCGCTAAAGATTTACTAACAGCACAACAATGGGTATTTGATGAATTTAGTGTGTTGTTTGATGGTGCAGATGAATATTTATACAATTTTAAATACGCATTAACACCAGAAGCAATGGAGTCAAATCTTGAGATAAGTTTGGCTAATTACGGAGGTTTTATTGAAGCAGCTCAAGCTTATGATAATCTATACAATAAAATTGTTTCAAATGTTTTATCTGAATTAGGAATACCTGTAAATACGGCAGTCGCTGCTAAAACAGCAACCACTCCTCAATCAACTAAGGTAACCAGTGAAATAACAAGTTCTAATTATTCTAGACCGCAGGTAGAAAATGATCCTAATACAGCTTATGTATTCACAGAAAACAATTATAGTATTACCGCGTTTCCTAATAGAGTTGGTGGTGGTTCTGCAATCATAAGAGGATTAGCTAATGCTTTTGCTATTGTAACTAAAAAGAAATATGATTACAATACAAGAGAGAATGTAGACTACTCTGATACTGATGCGAACTTTCAAGAATTTGTTGATGTAAATACTAAACTTATCAATGATCTTAAAAACTCTGGTAAATCTAAAATTGTATTCCCGCAAGGATTTGCAACTGATAAAGCAAAAATGCCTGAGAGATTTGCCATATGGTTACAACAAGCATTACTAGATAACTTTGGTTTAGTGACTGAATTAAACTCTGCTAAAACAGGTTTAATAAGTAAATCTACTACTCAACCATCTACTAGTGTTAAACCTACAATAGATACATCAAGAGAATGGTCAGGAGATTTAAAAACTAGACCTGTTTATACACCAGAAGGAGTTAATACAATGCGTACAGAAGTAGCTAAAAAGGATGAGCATTTTGGTAATCCTTTTAGTGAAGCTGGATATGGTGATACTATAAAGGTATCTAGTATTGGTGCTGCTGTTAGAATGTATAAAGACTGGTTATTAAATAACGCTGTAACTGATTCTGAAATTGTAAGTGGAAGTGTTAATGACTTGGCTAAGTTTGACAATCAAAGAGCTTGGATACTTGATCAAATTAATCAAGGTAAACTAGACGGTGCTACTCTATTGTACGCAGGTAAGTCTGCAGCAAGAGGAGAAGGTATGCATCCTACAGCATTAGCTGAAGTTGTAGAAATACTAAGATCATCTAAACTGGGTATCAGTTCTGAAAAGAAAAAAGTTCTTAAGAATGAAAAAGGATTGATTATTATAGACAATGCTATTCCATTAAAGCAAACACAAGAAATTGTTGAAGACAGCAAAAAGTTTATTGAAGATACATCCTTTAAACAAACAAATGGTTCTGTCTCTTGGGGATACGGAATGCAATGGATTAGATCTTCTGCCCTTACTCCAAAACAAAAAGAAGGTGTTCAAGTAGGAAAACAATTAGGCGGTGATGAGATAACTCAGGACATGGTTGATAGATTGAAGAAAGGACTTCCAGTAAAAATGCCATTGTATGTGTATACCATTTATGATAAGAATGGTAACCGTCTCCCTAACATCCCGTCTAATATCATAAACCTATTACAGGAGCAAGGAATAGATGTGTCACAATATGATGCAAGCTATAACTCTGTGTATGATAAGAATGATAAAGGAAGTTTGATTGTTCACCAAGACAATACAGAATTTAATACTTCTCCAATTATCACGGTGTCTTTGGGTAGACCAATGAAGTTTATTACATATCAATTAAAGGATCCGGGTAATTATTCATTTGGTACTAATGCTAAGAATAGATATGAACTAATTCTTAATACAATATCTAATAAACTGCAGGCTCAAAACTTAGCACCTGAACTAAAAAGACAAAAGAACTTCCAAGGTAATATGGTAATTGCATATGGTGAACTTACTCCTGGAAACTTAGCAAAATATGCTAAGATGGTAGGAGAAGAGTCTGCAGCACTAGACGCATTATCTGATTCAATTGAGAAAATTGAAGAACATACTTTGACAAATGGTGCGGTATTAGTATTCTCTAATCAGAATAGAAATGTGTTTCATGAAATTATTTTTGACGAGCAGACAGATGCAGCAGCAATGCCAGAAGGATTCCCTGAGCTTACTATTAATAAAGCTTACAAAGGATTAGGACACGCTGATAAAATGGTTAAAACCAAAGACTATAGAGTAGTGCTTACTCTTAGAAAAGTTAATGGAACAACTTCTATAGATTCTGTAGATACAAATAAACTTGTATCTAAACCAGCTGTTCAACCACAAATTCAAACAACAGGGACAAATAATCCGTCTAATTTTAAAAACTTCTCCGGAGGTCAAACAGATGGAAGTATTACTAAAGGTGGAGATACTGCATGGTATGAAACTGGTAAAGAGTTTGGAGTAGAAAATCATACTTTCTATAAACCACAAGACTTTGATGCATTAGATGAAGATGCTAAATCTCAATTAAATACACAGTATGCTGAGGTTGTAAGCTTTTTAGGAAGAGGTATTCTAAAACCTGAAACAACTGCAGGAAAACTTGTACGTAGAGATATGATGCAAGCTAATTCAGCTGATGCAATCTATGGTGTAACAACTTTGATTGCTCCTGGAAAAACTGACAGAAGCGGTAAGTATCCTAATAGAAAAGCTTATATCACACCTGATGGCGGTACAGGATATGCTCTTGCAAGAGGTATCTTAAGTAACAAACCAGTATACGTTTATAATCAATCAAACTCTCAAGGTGTTGATGAAGGATGGTACAAATGGGAGAATGGTAATTTTGTTAAGACTACTACTCCTGTTTTATCTAAAAACTTTGCTGGAGTTGGAACTAGAGAGTTGAATGAAAAAGGTAAACAAGCTATCAAAGATGTTTATGCTAACACATTCAAAAAGAATGTACAGCTTACTGGTCAAGTTAAACCAGGCGTAGACTTTGTTTATGAGCAAACACCTGAACTAGAACGCATTGGTACAAAGGAGCAGTACTCAAGATACTTAGAGTCCTACTTCCCAAATAATAAAGTAACTACTATTGGTTATAGAGGATCACAAAATCCTAACAAACTAGAAGCTTCTGATTTAGATCCTGAAAAAGGAACTGGTGCTAGAAATCTAGGCAAAGGAATTTATATTGCAAAAGATAAAGCGTTTGCAGATAAGTACAGTGGAACAAACGGAAGAACAACAGCATTTCTAGTTAATGTTCCTAACTTCCAAGTGATAGCTCTTCAAAAGAATTGGGACAGAGGATACTGGTCCGCTGATAATGTTACGGTAAGAGATCTTACTAATAACACAAGTGATGTACTTATTAATTTTGAGGGTCTTGATAAAGACAATTATGTAGAGTTTAATAACTACACTGGTAAATACACGGGTCCGGTAGATGAAAATGGATTCCCTACTTACCAGGAAAATCTTGGTAAGACTCCAGAGTGGACACAGCTTGCTGTACAATCTAATACACAAGTATTACCACTTGGTTCCAAACAAGATAAAGATGCTTTCCAAGCATTTGTTGTAGAAGAAAGTATGCCTACAGGACCACTTACTGATTATGTATCTATAGAGGATCTTCAAAAAAATCCTATCTTTGAAGGTATGGTTATCAATTTTCTTAAGGAGATTCCAAGTAATCGGGATAAACCGATTCCACTTAAAACTCCAAAAGGTAAGAATATAATAGACATGGTTGCTGATCTTATGTATCAGAAGTATGAAGAGAAAGCTTGGACTGTTCCTGCTACACAAAGAGATGGATCTAAAGCTACACCTCTTGCGGAAAATCAATTTGGTTCATACAATGAGTTTCTTACTTTTGCCCTCTTGCATGAGAAAGCACACAAGTATATTCTTAAACAAGAGAATGAAACCGTTGGCCAGTATGAGGATAGAATCAATGATGAGGCCATGAGAAGATTAAATGAGATTCCAAATAAAGAAGTCAAGAATGACAGAGTAATTGATCAGGAACAAGTAGTTGTTACTGATGAAATGATTCAAGACTTTATGTTTAATGTTTGTAAGTAAATAGATATGTCAATGTGTCCAAATAAAGCTTTACCTGAATGGAAAGCATTAGTAGAATTAACAGGTAGTGAGTTTGAAGCTTATAGAGCCTATCTAGAAAACAATATGGATATTCCAGAACTAGATGTTATCAAAGCCAAGCTTGCTAATAAGAATAAAGTAAAGTCATCAGAGAAACCAGTTGATGCCCGTTACATGAGTGAGAGTATTAATGACATTATGGAAGCGGATCAACCAGTTCAAATCCAAATTGATGCAGCTACTTCAGATAATGTAAGGGGATTGGAGATTGCAAAGAAGATGGCTAAACAGCTTAACTTAGATTATGAAACAATCACCCGGGACCAGGCTATTGAAATGACTATGAACGCGGACGTGCCGTATAGTCAAATGGAAGAGCAAGCAAGAGCAACTAATCAAAAAGCTCCCGCTGGACTTTTCTTTAATGGTAAAGTATACTTTATAGGGGAGAACCTTTCTGCAAAAACTGCAGTGCATGAGTTCAGTCACCCATTAATCCGTGCTATACAAAAGTCAAATGAGAAGTTATTCAACAACCTTTATAATACATTACTTAAGGAGAATCCATCACTTGTTACCAAGTTGCAGGCTGAACGTCCAGATTTAAAACCAGGATCAGATCTTTTTAAAGAGGAAGCACTTGTAATGGCTTTGACTGATGCAGCAATACGCATGCAGAATAATGAAAAGCTACAGCCAGGATTCAAAAAGTTTATCACAGATTTGATGTATGCCTTGAAACAGATGTTGCGTAAGATCTTTGGAGATAAAATTCCAATCTCTAAGATGGATCCAATGACATCTCTTAATGATATTGCTGAAGCCTTAGCTATTGGACAGAACTTTACCTATGATAAAGACTTGGTTACTCAGGATAATGTAGCTTCTTACATGACTGACATCAATGACTACATGGCGGACATTGAAAAAGTGGATGGTAAATACATTCATGACTTCTTAAACAAAGCTTCTTTCCTAGTAGAGAGTGCTGAAAAAATGATGCAATCAGAAAAGTTTGATGAGCTTCAACAAACTTTGATTGATGATTTTGGTAGAAGTGATCTAAAGGATTTAAAAGGTGACATTAAAGAGTACCGTTCAACATTAAAAAAAGTTGCTGAAGGTGTTATCCGTGACAGTAATGATACTATAAAAGCATCTAAAGCTTTTGCTAAAACATTAACCCAGTTGCAAACCATCATGCAAAAAACACTTACTCATATGCAGCAGATTGCTGACAGTGAGCGTGACAGTATTGACAGTATGCAGCGTTTCTTTTACTATGAAAGATTTGTTAATTACTGGGATGGATTTATTACTGAGATTGAAGCTACAATCAAGGATAGAAAAAGAATGGGATTCCGTATTGATCAAGATTCCCCATTGCTTAAATTGATTACAAGCATCAGCGGTACTATTGCTTCTATACGAGAAGAGTCCAATACTGTTAGGGCGGATGGAGCGCGTGACGCTCTTTATGCTGAGCTTGAGCCAATGGGTAGAGACATCAAAGAAAAGTATGAAGGTATCATAAAAAGTCTTAAAGACGCTACTGCACCCCAATCTCAAATAGATAAATGGTTCATGGAATACCACGGTATGAATGAATCTGATTACAATGAATTTGATCAGTTGCGCAAGAAGGTTAAAAACAAAACAGGCCTTACTGTATCTGAAGAATTGAAGTATGACCAACTCTTATTGAAAAATAAAGATGGTGTAGAGATTAGTCCTGAAAAGATTGAAGGATTACTTAAAGGGAAACTTGGTGATGCGGGCTGGCTGAATTCCTTCTTAGAAGGATATCTGTATAATAATGATGCTGTAATAGCAGGTATGGCTCTTTATGTAAAGAATGGATTGAATGAGGTAATGGTTAAGTCCCAGGCTAAGTTCAATGACTTTGCTGAGGATATGAAAGCCGATCTTGAAAAGATTGGATACAATCCATCTAATATAGGTGAGTTAGGTGAAAGAGTTGGATTCAAAGATCTTATAGGATTTATAGATGAGAACGGAGTAGTGCAACAGAAAGAAGTTTGGACAATGCTAAACCGTTTTAAAAACTATAGACTTACACAAACTCAACTCACCAATGAAAGAAACATTGCTGAAAAAGATTATGCTGAAATGCGTAATGAAGAAACTAGATTGAGATATCTGCAAGCTAATCAAGCATTGAAAGAATTCAATAGGAACTACATGTACAATGATTATGTTCGTGAAGTCTATGCTGCTGATGAGTTATTTGAGAAAGATGATATTGGAAAAGAAGCTGCTTATAAAAGACAAGTAGCATTTGATGCAATGAATACAGCATCAGAAAAAATGGCTACTGAGTCTGATACAAAAGATGCAGAGGAAGAAATGAAGCTTGCTTTGAGATCCTACAGACAATTGTATTCACTAACATATCTTAACGGTAAAGCTAAAACAGGTAATGATAAATTGATTGCTGAAAGATTACTTGAGCATAGAGACTTATCACGCCAGTATTGGGAATGGAAACCAAGAAAAGGAGCTTTTGAAAAGTCACTTGCTAACTATGAAAATGAACTTGAAGCAGCTAAATATGAAAGAGGTTCTGAAGCTTTCAAAAAATTGCGCAGTGCATGGATAGAAAAAAACACAAGACGTGTTATCTCTAGTGCATGGTATACAAGAAGGAGTCAATTGCTTGAGCGCAAAAAAGAAATCTTAAAAAAGTTACCTGACAGTGACCGAAAGGAAGTAGACAACACAGAAATTACAGAACAGATTTTAAATTATACTGAAGGCTTCCGTGATGAAAGCAATGAGATACAAGCTAATGAATTAGATCCAAAGGTTGTTGCTGAAATTAAAAAACTTGAAGAACAAGCTTTAGCAAAAAGTCAAAACTATGTGCGTAAATCCGGTCTTACTTCTGAGCAGCATGAAAGATTAAGTCAGTTATATGCAAAGAAGGCAAGTGAAAGACTTACATCAGATGAAATGAGTGAGTGGAAAGACTTACGTGCAATGAAAAGCATGTATGGTTTAAATGAGTTTGAAATAACAGAATTAGATTCTATTAATGAAGAACTTGAAGGACTGTCTGATTATACAGCAACTGAATACTATGTGGATATCATGGATGATTTACTTAAAAAAGTAGATCCTACTGTATTGAAAGAAGCAACTGGCTCAAATACAATTACAAAACAAACAGCTAATGAACTTCTTAATGATGAAGTGATAGATAAATTACTTGGTCAAAGTCCTGAGTTTGATAAATGGTTTAATGAAAACCATATAAAGTATAGTTATTATGACAAGACACAGGAAAGAGAAGTAACTGTTTATAGAAGATTGCGTATATGGAGTGTAAGTACTCCAAGTGATCCGCGCTTCTATGAGAAGACAGAGATCCGTGACCAATTTGGAAACATCAAAGAAACTATTCCTGGATTACCAAAGCTAGATTTTTATTCCCGCCAGGTAAAAAAAGAATACCGGACGGGATACAATCCAGCTACGGGTACTGTAGAAAAAGTAGTAGGTCTACACATTAACAATAAGGGTGAATGGTTACCTAGAACTGTTGAAGATGGAGCTAAGGATTCTACTTACATCAATGAGAAGTATGATGAGATGCGTGATTCTAATCCTGACTTGTTTAAAGTATTAGAAAAATTGACAAAACATCACTTGGATAATCAAGCTGATGCACCATATAAATCTAAGTTATACCTTGATTTCCCGAGATTTCCTAAATCAAGATTAGAGTTGGTTCAATCACCAAACTTTATATCAAACATGATACAGCGTATAAAAGGTTTCTTTGGTAGAGCTGATGATTTTGAGGATGGATTGAACTACAAGGATAAATGGAATCTAGTAAGAGCTGACATGTTTGATGATGAAATTGCTGATGTTCCTATCCGTGGTTTGTACAATCTTGACATAGATGATGTGTCTACAGATATTACTTTTGGAATGATGAGATACATGTTCTCAATGGAGACACAGAAGCAACTTATCAAGATGAGTCCTTTTGTAAGATCTTTACAAGATGTAGTAAGTGACCCTAAGAATAAAGTAATTGATCCTACAAAGGTTAACAAATGGAGTCTTACTAATCTAGGTATAGTAAATTACATCAACAAGGATGGTTTAAGTGTACGTAAACGTGCAGTAGATAACTTTATAGAAAGAGAATTTGAAGGTAAAAGATTAACAGGATTTGGTTCGGATGTACCCTGGTTAACCAATGCTTCCAATGCAATGTTTAAAGCAGCGTCCTTCCAATTCTTTGCATTGAATATTCCTTCAGCATTAAAGAATAGTTTAGGTGCCAAGTTCCAATCCATGATTGAGGCAGCCGCTGGTAAGTATTATACAGTAGGTGATTGGCAGCGTGGAAATATGTGGTCATATAAAGCAATGGCCGATATGAGTCGTCCTGCAAACATGTATGCTAAAGGAGCTAAGACATTGGACCAACAACTTATGGAAATCTTTGATCCATCACAAGGTAGATTTGCTGAGAAGTTTGGTGAGTCAATGTCAAGGTCTCTCTTACAAGATACTGTTTCAGGTAGCTGGTTATATAGCTTCCGTAAATGGACAGAACTTCAAGCAACTATGCAGATCTTTGGTGGAATGATGTATCATAAAAAGGTTACTCAATTTAAAGGTACAGCTGAAGAAAAAGAAATCAATTACATTGATGCATGGGAACTAAACAAGGATAATAAAATTCAATTGAAAGAAGGGATTGATCCAGAACTTGGAGTCACTTATGATAAAGATGGTAGCATAAAAGTTGGTAAGGAATTCAAGGGGTACAAAAATAAAATCCAAGGGGTCATGAATAACCTTCAAGGAGCGTATTCTGAGTTTGATCAACCTGAAGCACAAAGATACCTTGCCTTTAGATATATCTCCTTCCTACGTAAGTATCTTACTCCAATGCTTATCAATCGTTGGGGACATGCTGGAAGCATCTTTAAAGGCACTGTAAGACCTAGATTGAATGCTGCCCTTGGAGAAGGTCATACTGGATACTATATCCGTACTCTTCAAGTGATAAAAGAAACAGTAAAAGAAATGGGAAGAAACTTACCATTCTTACAGGCTGAAGAAAAAGCTGCAGTAATACGGACACTTACTGAGGTAATGGCATTGATTGTACTTTATTTTGGAGCTAATGCTTTATTTGGATATGATCCAGATGATGAAGATAGATACAAAAAACTAAGAGCTAAGTCAGGACCACTTCCAATGTTTGGTACAGATGAAAATAATGATCCATTTAAGTTTGGTGGATGGGCTAGTAATCATATGTTACTTCTAATGACTAATGTGCGCGCGGAGAATCAGCAGTTTATTCCACTACCTGGATTGGGTCTTAAGGAATACACATCAATGCTTGATCTTAAGTCTGTAGCATTTGGTCCAACAGTAAGTTCATATGTGGACATCCTAGATAATCTATTGGCTGCGGCATCAGGATCTGAAAAAGCATACTATGCTAAAGACTCCGGCCCATATTCATGGCAGAAAGAAGGTGACCTTAAGATAAAGAATATGCTTGGTAAAATGGTTGGTCTTAACGGATCATCTGTTGACCCGGCAATGGGGCTCAAGAACTTAAATAGTGTTCTTGCAAGAAAATAAAAGACGGCAACTCTAGAAAGAAAAAAAAGGGGAGAAGGCTTAATTGCCCACTCCCCTTTTTTATTTTGTCCATTTCTTGAACAGTTCTTGTAATAACTTTATGTCTTCTCCCTCAGTAATAACTACGTCTGGCCAATCAAAGCTTCTTACAAACCATCCGTCCTCATCTACAGTATCACTATCGCAGGATATAAGATGAATCTCTGGACTGATTTCTAACTTGTAGTAGTAGTAATCAAATCCGTTATTGCTTTCAGAATCCGGAACATCTGTTTTTTCAAAGCCCAAGGCTATTAGTTCTGCTGCTCTCATCAATCTTTAAATTGGATTCCATCTTACATGACATGTAATTGGTAGTTGAAATAAATAATCTTCTAGCTTAGGTCCACAACAGATGTTATGCACCATGTAGTATCTATTAGTTCCAGGCACAAGGATATCACTAACTACTCCTACATGACCATGAGCTATATCCCAAAAGACTAAGTCTCCTGGTTTATAGTCTTTCTCATTATCTGTAACTGGAATAGTCAAGCTCTTACGTTTAAAGTATTTAATTGCATTTACACATCTTCTATGATCTATATTGGAGTCTGCTTTAAGCAACCCATATGATGATAAGTTATTTAAGATGTCTTCATGCATTAATACTTGTAAGTCTTGCCCTACTGATCTGTATGCGCGTATCACTACGTCTATACAAACCCCTTTCTTTTTAGATACATCTCCATTAGGATACTTTAATACAACATAACTAGGATCATAAGTTACATCTTGAGTTGTCTGCCACTTAACATGACGGACGATTCCTTTGGGCTCTATTGAATCTATAATTATTTCAGGTTCAATAACCTCTACTTGAGGCACAGTAACTTCAGTAACTTCAGTAACTTCAGTAACTTTAATCTTTTCTTTTTCCTTTGGTATTGGTGTATAAAAGTATCCTCCCAATGCACCGATAACAAATAAACAAATTGCTAATATTTTCATTTTGCATATTATTTAATGGTTAATACTCTTATTTTTTAGGCGTGATTACTAATGCCTCTGGAACAATCTTATCTAAGATAGCTGTTCCTTTGTCTATGTAGTTAACATCTACATCCATTTTACCTACACTATCTAAGATAGCGATTTCAATGTCATTCTCTGGGATCAACACAATCTTGGTTGTTCCATTCATCAATATTTCTACTTTCATTATTTCATTGTTTGAAGTTTAATAATCTTTTCTAGATACAAAGCATTTTCTCTTTTTAGATCTTTGAGTTTATTCTCAAGATCTTTGAGTGTGTCTTTCATCTTTCTATTTTTTAGTATGAGTGCACCTACTTCAGTAGATTTCATCTCATGCTTTAGTTCATCTAACTCAGATTTCAGAATACCAATTTCTAATTGATAAGCTTTAACATGACCCGTTAGCTCTTCATTTTTGGATCTTTCCCACAGTAACTTCTCACCGGAAGTCTTAGGATGTAGGTTCATTAATGGCTCTTCCATTAGTGATACCACATTATCAATGTATAAACCGCTGCGCAAGTAGCAATGATACCTACAGGTAAACCAACAGCGAACCCTTCCCAAAATGTATTTTTCATAGTTCTAGTTTTAATCATTTGTATAAACCCATGATACAAGAGCTACGTATAAAGCTTCAATTATACCTGTTAGCAATCTTCTTAACTTTTTCAACATAGCTTGAATCATGTGCATAGTTTCTACCAATATACGAAAAATAATCCGCTTCTGTTCTAATCTTGGACATATAAGCTGCTTGGAATAGCGCATAATCAATTACGGATTGCTTCCAATTTTCAAACTTTGCGTAACCATTTACCTCTCCAAGATTAGTTGTTGGCCTTCTGCTAGGACATTTCATACCAAACAAATTGTTATGAGCTTTAAACATTTTAGATGTGAATGATCCTGTTTCAATCATAGCCTGTGCCATGACTATGTGGGGAAACCGGATGTTCATTGATTCAATAAATTTGTAAAGTTTATCTTCACTGAATTCATTGTCTGGAATAACTTTGACATATTTGGTTTGAACATCAACAACCGTTGTCTTTTCTTTTTCGGGTGTTTTATGTGCACTTACGGTGAACATAATTATACATGCTAGTACAAGTACTGCTGTAATATTAATCTGTAGTTTTTTCATCTTCATTTGGTTTATCCTCCGTCTCCAATAAGGATTTAATAACCATATTGGCGAGGTAACTTGAACACTTATATCTATGCCTTATATAGGCTTTAAGGATTTTCTCATTAAACAATTTGTAATCCTTATTCTCTGCTTTAATTTCTGCTACTATAATGTCAATCTTTAATCCCATCTTATGCTTTAATTATTGGTGCGCAATCTTCTGGACCGGTGCAACTACCATCACATACACATACATAACAATCTTTCTTTTCCATACTATTTCTTTTTAAATTGTTCAAAACATTTGTCTGCAAGTTCATCCCAAAGTAAATTTGATTTGTCTAACTTAATTTCTCTGTAAAATTGTCTTGCAAATAACTTAAAGTCTTCCTCACTATACATTCTTTCTGCTTGCCATTTATTTTCTAATAAAGCAATTGTTGATTGACTTGCTGTTTTATGTTTTTCGGGAGTAGCTTTTAAAAATTCATCTCCAATTTTTTCAATAATGTAATCCTCTACTTTTTGGTACTCATTAAACCAATTCAAATCTTGTTCTTGTTGCCATTTAGCACCTTCAATAAAACCTTCTATTTTATCTTTTGGTGTAATAGTTGTGTAAGGTGGATTTTCAGATACATATTGGTATATCCTTAATGCAACTTCTTCAAGTGTTTCTTTTTCCATACTACTTACGTTCTTTAATATAGGTTTGACACATTACATGAAACCTGTTAGTACAATCTATTATAAGTCCTATTAGCTTCAATGGATCTTCATTTTTATAAATATACCTTTCAGATATTTTAATGACTTCTCCATTGTTGCATTCACCAAATGTTTCAAAGTTAATATGTAGTGAATCTTTATCTACAATAGCAAAATTAACCTCTATCTCAGGATAGATTTTCTTTTCCATACTATTTACGTTTTGATTATTACTAACAAGTTTCTGATAAGGCTCAGATATTTTTACATCAAATTGGGCTTCTAGACTAGTGTCAGTAACAACATCTCCTATAGCAACACCATCAACTATATCTTTGATATAATATTCCTTTGAATCTTTAATGATAATATCTCCAGGTGAAACTTCTGGGAATGTTAAAGACACTTTTACTTGATTAGTCTTAGTCTTGTTAATTTCACTTTGTTTATTATACTCTTCTAATTCTTGCGGGGTACATTTACAATCATGATCCCAACATCTACCACAAGCAAATTTCATACTACTTACGTTTTAAAATTCTAATTTACTTGCTGTAGATACTATGAATATTATCAAGCATACATCTACTAAAATTTCTGTGAATAATCTCATCTTATTCTGATTTAAAGGTTTCATTGTAGTATTGTTCTGATGTATTATATTCACCATCCATACCATCAAGATATGCTGTACGTATTATTTCCTTCTCCATTTCTTTGGCTTGTTCAATTACATTTTTTATAATTGGTGAATCTGATGTTAAATCAAATTTTTCTACTAACCATTCTACTGCTGTCATAATTTTGATTTTAAAAATTAATTAATGTGCGTTTTCTCAATGCAAGGAAAGTATGAAAACCATACACGTCATAGAAACTACAACACCTTAATACGCTGACATACTTCTTCTTCACTTTTTATGCATTAAGGCATTGACACAACTTTTTATTATTTGTAGTGCAGACAGGATTTGAACCTGTGACCTGAACTTCTCTCATCTCTGAGCTTTCAGCGGTTCCGCTCTACCAACTGAGCTACTGCACCAACCTATCTGGGTTGCAACAGATATTATAAGTCAATTACAATTACTACAATTCCAAATTTGACCACTATTTTTGTTTCTGTTTGTGAAAGGATCATTCCTTTATGTGGAACATTCACTTCATCATACAAGGTAACTTGCACTTCTTGTTTCTCTTTAGGTGTACAGTCAGCTTGAACAGTTTTTTCTTCTACAATAGTAGGCTCTAATGACCATATAGAAAGTGGTTTCTTACGCATCTTTGCGTGATACATTCCAAGACATGCGTTTGGAGTTCTACCTAGTTTAGTTGCTGCAAAAGCTGCAGCTTCTGTTTGATTGTTTCCTGCATTAAATGCTTTACCCATAAGGTCTGCAAGTAATGCCATTTCTTCTCTAGTCCACGGTTGGAACTTTGGTTTAGTCTCTTCCATTGTTATTTGTTTTTTCTGCTTTCACAGTAGTCAATAATAAATCCTGTAGCCACTATTAGATTCATTCCAATAGAGGCAATAATCTCATACACATCCTCGTAGACGCTTACACTTAAGTGAATATGTCCTACCATCCAGAAGGGTATAGATAAGTTTTGACTTATCCACACAATTAGATATTTGAGGAAATGTATCATTTAGCACCCGTCTGTTTCCGGATTATGTGGTTTCACTATATCAGGATACAGGTTTTTAATTCCGTGTCTTTTAACTTTCTGACAATAGCTTATCCATTTTCTCTGTTCTTTGGCTTGCTTTATTTGCAAGGTTTGAAAGTAATTTCTGTTCATAAGAATTTTTTGATATCTGGTCTAAAATAATTTGGTCCTTTTAAGATCTTACCATCAGCTCTATGGATTGGTTTACCATCTTCTCCAAGTTTACTCATGTTACTTGAATGAATCTCATTGAATACATCTTCTATGATATGTTGCATACCATGTTTCAGGATTGTTCCACATAGGATGTATAGCTGATCACCCAGGGCATCAGCAATCTCAACAAGATCCTTGTTGTAACAAGCTTCTAGGTACTCATCATTCTCTTCCTTCATAAGCGAGTGTCTGAGATCATAGTCACTTCTTTTAATAAATCTCGGTTCTGTTCCATTTTCCTGCTCAAAAGCATTGTGGAATTCTTCTACTGATTGTAATATTTTTTTCATTTGTTTTGGATTTGTGATAAGCCCCCACCGTAGCGGGGGCCATCATTTAGCTCAATAAATTTATGTATTCTTTGTCAAGTTCAACAGTGCTTCCATCATCAAATGTGATTACATATTGATCACCAATTAACTTATAAGTGAAATCTTTTTCTTCACCAAATAGTTCTTCAATTTCATTGCTGATGATTTGTTTTCTGTAAGAATCTTCTTCTGACACAACTTCTGCTAGTACTTCTGGCTCTTCTTCCATTTCAATTGTAAGTTCTAACTCTTCAACTGGTACCTCAACATGCGTTTCCTCTACTAGAGCATCCTCAACTACAGGATTGAAATCAAAGTCTAATGAGTTGTCTACTAGAGATTCCTCTTCAAGCTCTTCTAAGTGTAACTCAAGTAAGTCATCTTCTGTAGGTTCTGCAACTAACTCTTCTACTATTTCCTCAGTTAGATCTATTGCAAACTTAACTCTAGTAGGAGCAGTCTCTACTATTTCTTCTTCCATGATCTCAGTAAGTTCAGTAAGATCTACTGCAGTTCCACCCCACACCATAGACTCAAGAGTCTTAGTATCTTCTTCTGCTTGCTCTACCATAACTTCTTCAAGGTCATCCATGAAGGTTTTGTCTACAATAGGAGCCTCAAATGTATTACCTACTGGATCTGTATATGTTACTTGAGCTTCTATAAATCCTTGGGCAACATAAGTATCAATTCTAGCTTGAGGAAGTACATCTTCAAGTTTTAAGACTTTTTCTTCAGGTTCTCCCTCAATGTCAGCTACTCTTTCCAAATACTCTTGGTCAGATTCTACATGGATTTCTACATCTGCAGCTTCTAATTCAGCTATCTGTTCTAGAATGTTTGTCTGATTAGGGAATACTGTCAATGGATCTATGATTTCTACAGTCTCTTCTTCAATGATTTCTTCATCAAATTGCATAGATTGTAATGCAAATTCATTCTTGAATGTGTAATGAACATGAGTCTGTTGCTTTATCCAATTCTTTGGATGCGCTGACTTAAGGACTACCAACACGTGGTTGTATAGAGTCCATAAGCTGTTCTCATTTGTTGTATACACATATGAAGGATTAAGATATTCTCCTTTGATTGCGCTCAATTGCTGTGTGGAAATGGCATTTCTAAAATACAATTTCCCCAGGATAGCAAAATACATCTCAGGTAGAACTTGGATGTTCTTCATCTGTTCCTTATCTGCTATAAGAGATTGGAAATACTGATCCGCCATATCAAGCTGATCATTCATGATGGTCTCCGCTTCTGTATCAGCAGACCCCGTATGCTTTCTAATCCAATTTGTCATATCTTCAGCTAGAATATATGAATCATTTGTGATTACTGAAGCACCTACACCACACTGAAACTTAGTAGACTTATCATATGAATTGACCCATGAGAACATCATTCTCATTTCCGGGTCATTTGAATGCTGTACTACGTAGCTTCCTCTGGCCACGTCACAGTTATTGTTTGCTCTATACTCTTCAGATAGAATTGCAAAGCCTCTATCTTCCAGGCCTTTCTTTACATGATTAATAATAAATCCATGAGAGATCACAGTATAAGTTTCCGTCTGCATTGGCAGTGTGGTACCTGTAAGTGTATCTTCATTTACGATAAGGGTTGTTTTAGACATAACCTTGAATTTAAAAATCTAATTTTAATTGTTCACTAAATAGATGGGGAATGATATTCTTGAGCTCCTTGTTAATAGCTATCAAGTAATACTGATCATTCACATCATATGTTTCCCATGGTGCTTCCTTGTGTCTGTTATACACACATTGGAGCCACCGTCCGGATTCTGCTTGGATTGCTCTTCCATCAGATTTATTTACTTTGATTATCTTACCACCTTTAGTACAGATAAAATACCTGAGTGTTTTCTGCAGTTTATTCTTTTGGACAACACCATCTTCTACAAATTGATGTTGGAATTCCCAATTCCCTTTGATTTTAATACCTCCGCAATAATCAAAGATGTTCCTATTCTGCTTTAGATACTCTTCAGGCTCTGTACCATAAGTAAAGTAATGATAGATGGCTTGGCGTATTATCAAAAAACTCTTGTTCTTATGTAATGCCAGGTCCTGGAATTCAAATCTACCTTTACACTTAGTCTTAGCATGGTAGATTATACCATCTTCTTCCTTGATGTAATTGTGTGGATTTGATTTAACCTTTGCTACTTCCTCTGGTTTGACTTCCTTCCACTTATTGATTGCAATGTAGTTGTTTACATCCGCGATGATCATCTTTTGATATTCATCATGTTCCAATTGCAAGCTTGTGCGTTTCTCCCATTCAGCGCAGATCTCTAAATAGAGTTCCTTATGCTGAGTAGGAATCATCATTTCTAATCCGTCTGTGTTTTGCATAAGTGGAATTGCACCTGGGACACCTTCCGCGAGCATCTCATATAGCATAGCTAGGCTGAGCTGTCCGTTGATTGTAATCCTCATGGTGAACTCTGGGTCATATAGGAAGCTGTTCTCATCATTACTCAACCCGTAAGTTGAATTAAGAATAATCTTGTACACATAGTTGAGTGGATTGGACTTGGGGATTTTCTTTCTTTCCTCAAAGATCCATTCATACTGGTCACAGAAATCTTCATTTGGAATGTGCTTTGGGGCCCATCTATTACGGATTGCTAGATTTGGATAATAGCTTACTACATCTGAAGTCATAATGGTCATACCTTCTGTTGCTTCATAGATGTCACTACGCTTGGCACCATGTAGGCCACCTAGACCAAAGTCTGTTTGTACACCTCGGTAGTTAACACTGTAGTGGAAACTGTTCTTGGTTTCATTTGGATTGAGTATTAGCTCTTTGAAGTTGGCGTGAAGCTCTTGGAATTTTGGAGTGGTGAATTGGATAGATGAT
>Ga0209442_1000031_pt1 | contig 83832 bp, 80 predicted proteins | sample LauGreSBDMM110DD_2_FD_187565 | JGI IMG/M metagenome (GOLD analysis project Ga0209442, IMG submission 187565) | Freshwater lake microbial communities from Lake Michigan, USA - Sp13.BD.MM110.DD (SPAdes) (version 2) | ecosystem: Environmental > Aquatic > Freshwater > Lake | place: Lake Michigan...
TAACGAACTAACTAGCACTCTCCACCTCGGTTTGAGATCGGTATTAGATGCATCCCCCCAAAGCGCGTTAAACGCACTTTTGTCATCACTAGCCGAAGCGGATAAATCAGCGATTGATGCGGTTTTGAATGGCGGTCCCGAGAAAGCGATGGTTGTTGTTCATCGTGGAGCAAATAAAGGATCTCGTTATTTAATTTCGCAAGAGAGCGCATCTATTGGACGTTCACCTGAGAGTGAGATCTTTCTTGATGATGTGACCGTATCGCGCTCTCACGCTGTGATCGAACGTAGCAGTTCAGGTTTTGCACTTACTGATTTAGGAAGCCTAAATGGCACCTATATCAATAACCAATCTCTTAAAGCATCACCGCTTAATTGCGGTGATGAAATTCAGATTGGAAAGTTTCATCTTATTTTTTTATCAGCACGTAAGACCAAGTAATTACTAATCAGGGGAGTACTAAATGAGCGTTCCAGCACGCGCGTATCTGAGCATCGGCGAAGTCCTTACCAAGTTGCGAGGAGATTTTTCAGATATAACAATCTCTAAAATCCGCTTCCTTGAATCCGAAGGTCTAATTGAGCCGCAACGCACGCCATCTGGTTACCGCAAATTTACCGCAGCTGATCTTGATCGTCTTCGCTATGTATTGTTGCTACAGCGCGATCAGTACCTTCCGTTACGCGTTATAAAAGAGAATCTTGAAGCCCTTGATCGCGGCCTTGAGCCAGCAGCAAACGGGGGAGTAGCAGCGCCTCGTCCAACTCTGGCGACAATCGATGGTGATTCCTCGCCCGAATCTTTTGGAGCAACTTCTGATCTGCGTCTATCGCGCGAAGAGCTCTTAAAGGCAAGCGGGTTAAAGGATGCCCAGCTAGTAGAACTTGAATCATTTGGATTTATCGCACTTCGCGGCCGTCATTACAATAACGATGCCTTGGCCGTTGCCACCGCTGTTGCCGAAATGGCGAGCTTTGGAATTGAAGCAAGACATCTTCGCTCGTTTAAATCTGCAGCCGATCGCGAGATCGGTTTAATCGAGCAGGTTATTACTCCTATCAATCGTCAGAAGAGTGCGGACTCTAAAGCCCGTGCCGAAGAAGTTCAGAAGCAGATCGCATCTCTCTCTGTTCGCTTACACGCATCTTTGGTTCGTGCCGGTCTAAACCGTCCCCGCTAATCTCCTTACTCTCCCTAATCTTCCGAACCAGACTAGGCTCCTGTAAATGATGGTAAATATGGAGGTTGTCGGCGTTCGCATCGAGATGCCGTCAAATCAACCGATCGTCCTGCTTAAAGAAGTAGATGGCTCCCGGTTCTTACCAATCTGGGTTGGCGCTGTTGAGGCAACTGCAATCGCCTTTGCGCAACAAGGAATGGTTGCCCAGCGCCCTTTAACTCATGATTTGATTGCAAATATTCTAGAAGCCGCTGACCTAACGATGACCGCGGTGCAAGTTGTTCAGCTTAAAGACGGCATTTTCTATGCCGAGCTCCAGGTCCGCACTGAAAGCGGGACTGTTCTAAAGATCAGCGCTCGTCCATCAGATGCGATCGCAATCGCACTTCGCACCAAGAGCAACATCCTTGCGGATTCAGATCTGTTAGATGAAGTCGGAATTGACATCCCCGAACGCCTGCTGGGCGAGGGAGAAGGTGCCCTAGGAACAGATGGTGAGGGCGGCTCGGATGTTGAACTGGAGCGTTTCCGCGAGTTCTTGGATCAGATCAACCCCGAAGACTTTGCCGGATAGCAGCGTAAAAGTCTCACTCTCTACTTGAGGTTTGCCCCGTGTCGGTCGTTGTTGTTGGCCCTATCTGCTCGTAGCCTTTACCCATAATAACTCCCTCCCCAAGAGAATCGAGCAAACGTGACCTCCCCAGTTGCGCCAGATCAACAGAATGAAATCGGCTATCGCGGTGCGACTGCTTGTTCTGCGGCCGGAATTTCTTACCGTCAATTAGATTATTGGGCTCGTACCGGTTTGCTTGAACCAAGCGTTCGTACTGCAAGTGGTTCCGGAACTGCGCGACTTTACGGTTTCCGCGATATTTTGGTTTTGAAAATCGTTAAGCGTTTATTGGATGCCGGAATCTCACTGCAAAATATTCGCACCGCAGTTACTCATCTTCGCAGTCGCGGCGTTACAGAATTAGAGAGCATTACATTGATGAGTGATGGCGCATCAATTTACGAATGTGCCAGTGCCGATGAGATCGTGGATCTGCTTCAAGGCGGCCAAGGAGTATTCGGAATCGCCGTGGGTAAAGTTTGGCATGAGGTTGAGGGTTCTCTCGCAACTCTGCAAGGTGAGATCAATGGCGAAACTGTTAATCCAATAGGTGGCGAAAGTAACGACGAGCTTTCATTACGTCGAAAGGCGAAAGGCGCTTAATACACTTACTCTTCCCCTACACAACTTATTAGGGGTCTTCCCCTAATTCAAACCAGGGGAGCGGTAATGGCTTACGAGAGCGAGAAGTTTGCAACTCGCCATATCGGTCCAACCTCTGCAGATGAGATGCAGATGCTCCAGGTACTTGGATACAAAGACCTAAACACTTTTATCCAAGATGTAGTTCCTTCAAATATTCGTATCGCCACCGAGCTATCCCAAGTTTTGGATGCGCCAAAGAGTGAAGTGGAAGTTATCGCCGAACTTCGATCCATCGCAGCAGAAAATAGAGTTTTTCGTTCTTTAATCGGAACTGGTTATTACGGCACAATCGTTCCACCAGTTATAAAGCGAAATGTGTTGGAAAATCCCGCTTGGTACACCGCTTACACTCCATATCAACCTGAAATTTCGCAGGGTCGTCTTGAAGCACTCTTTGCATTCCAAACAATGATCTGCGAGTTAACCGGACTATCCATTTCCAATGCTTCAATGCTTGATGAGAGCACTGCCGCGGCTGAGGCAATGACCCTGGCTCGCCGTGCTTCAAAGCTAAGTGATGACGCCGTTTTCTTGATTGAAGAGCATGTTCACCCGCAGACAAAGGCAGTGGTTTTAACTAGAGCCAAGCCACTTGGAATTAAAGTTGTCGAAGTTGATTCAGGACACATCGTGCGCGATGGATTCGATGGCGAATTCTTCGGTGCCTTACTGCAATACCCAGATACAACTGGCACAGTAATTAATTACGCGAGCTTCACCGAGTACGCGCATTCACGCGATGCACTTGTTATCGCAGCAACTGATCTGCTCGCTTTGACTTTGCTTAAAGCGCCAGGGGAGTGGGGAGCTGATATCGCGGTTGGTACATCACAACGCTTTGGGGTTCCAATGGGATTTGGTGGACCGCACGCAGGCTTCCTCGCCGTTCGAAGTGGTCTAGAACGTTCAATGCCAGGTCGCCTGGTCGGACAAAGTATTGATGCAACAGGTAAACCCGCATTTCGATTAGCTCTGCAGACGCGCGAGCAACATATTCGCCGAGATAAGGCCACATCAAATATCTGCACCGCTCAAGTTCTGCTTGCGAATATGAGTGCCTTCTATGCAATGTGGCATGGTCCAGATGGGTTGCGCAGAATCGCGCAAAGAGTCAATAATTTCGCGGCTCGCTTGCATGCGGCTAACGGTAATCGTGAGGATGTCGTTTTTGATACCGTGCATATCGCAGTTAAAGATGCAGATGCGATCCACAAAAAAGCGATCGCAAAGGGCATTAACTTCGCGAGGGTTAGCAATACCGAGGTTCGTGTGGCCTTTGATGAAGAAACTACGGAAGAGATTTTCGCAAATGTGCTTGAGATTTTTGGTCTCACAGATACAAATCCGGAAGCAATTCCAGAAAATTTTAAGCGAACAAGTACCTTCCTAACCCACCCAGTATTTAACTCCAATCACAGCGAGACTGGCATGATGCGGTATCTGCGAAATTTGGCTGATAAAGATCTTGCTTTGGATCGCACAATGATTCCATTGGGTTCTTGCACAATGAAACTCAACTCCGTTACTGAAATGGAAGCGGTTTCTTGGCCAGAATTCTCAGCGTTGCATCCATTTGCTCCAAGTGATCAGACGCGCGGTTCTCGAAAATTGATCGAGCAATTATCAAATTGGTTAATCACAATCACTGGTTATGACGCTGTCTCTTTGCAGCCCAACGCGGGCAGCCAAGGAGAATTTGCTGGGCTATTGGCGATCCGTAATTATCACGATTCACGCGGAGATCAAGATCGCAAAATATGTTTAATTCCATCAAGTGCGCACGGAACTAATGCTGCCTCGGCCGTTATGGCCGGCATGCAAGTAGTTGTGATCGAATGTGATGAAGACGGCAACGTTTCGTTGAAGGATATAAGGGAGAAGATTTCAGAGCACGGCAAGGCGCTAGCTGCGTTGATGATTACTTATCCATCCACGCACGGAGTTTTCGAAACTGCAGTTTCCGAAATATGCGCACTTATTCATGATGCAGGCGGTCAGGTATATGTTGATGGTGCAAATTTAAATGCGCTAGTTGGCGTAGCCCAGCCTGGAAAATTTGGCGCAGATGTTTCGCATTTAAATCTTCATAAAACATTTGCAATCCCGCACGGCGGGGGAGGACCTGGAGTAGGTCCGGTTATTGCACGTGCACACCTTGCTCCATTTCTACCCAACCATCCAATGGATGCCTCTGCGGGCCCTGAAACAGGTCCTGGGCCTATCTCTGGCGCACCTTTTGGATCAGCAAGTATTCTGCCAATTTCCTGGGCTTATATTCGCTTGCTCGGGGGAGAAGGGCTAACGCATTCGACGCAAGTTGCAATTCTGTCAGCCAATTACATTGCAGATCGTCTTAAAGATGCGTATCCAATTCTTTACACCGGAGATAATGATCGGGTTGCGCACGAGTGCATCCTTGATATCCGTGGTCTAACTAAGGATTCTGGCGTTAGCGTTGATGACATTGCAAAGCGGTTGATGGATTACGGTTTTCATGCGCCGACAATGTCGTTTCCTGTCGCAGGCACTTTGATGATTGAACCTACCGAATCAGAAAACATTGCCGAAATTCATCGTTTTATTGAGGCGATGATTTCTATTCGTGCCGAAATTCAAGAGGTTGTAGATGGCAAGATAACTATTGAGGAATCGGCGCTGAGGCACGCACCGCACACCGCGCTGACCGTCGTAACGAGTGATTGGGACCGCAAATACAGTCGTGAGACTGGCGGATATCCAGTAGCCCTTGAAGGCTTTGTGGCAGGTGAAGCAATAGGTTCGCGAATGAAGTATTGGCCGCCGGTTTCACGTATCGATGGAGCGCACGGAGACCGAAATCTAGTCTGTTCCTGCCTTCCGATTGAGGCGTACAGCTCCTAAATCACGCTCAGTTAGCGCGGGGGTGGGCGTATTTAATGTTACTTAACATAATGTAACTTATCGGCGTTAGGTCTTAGCCTGCGTACAACGCCCCAACGAGTTATCTGAATAAGTGCTTCCACAACAATCGACTTCGTCATCTTTGAAACACCGTTTATCCGCTCCACAAAGGTAATTGGAACTTGCGTTGCCACTGCGCCAGCTAAATCAGCAGCCATAGCCATTTCGATTTGAAAACAATAACCAGTAGCTTGCATATCTTTTAGGTTTAAAGCATTTAGTAACTCGACGCTATAAATTCGATAGCCACCAGTCAAATCGTTTAAATCCATTTTCAAGGCGAATTTTGCGTACTTGGTTCCAGTTTTCGAGAGCAACTGACGACCTTTTGGCCAATTTATAACGCTGCCACCTGGCATCCAGCGCGTACCTAAAGTGATTGATCTTCCTGGCTTTATTGCCGCAATTAGTAAAGGTAAATCTTCAACGCGATGTGAACCATCGGCATCCATGGTGATCACATGTGTGTATGAGTCATCTGCCAAAACTTCAGCAAAACCGGCGCGATAGGCAGCGCCAAGACCAGCCTTAAATGGACGACGAAGAACTTGTATCCAAGGTAAGTGCAAATTGTCGACTAAATCTGCGGTTGCATCCGGAGAATTATCATCTATGACCAAAACGTCAATTTCATCTTCGCTGCCATTTCTGTAGCTTTCCATTTTTTTTAGTTGCTCAACTATTGTGGAAGATTCGTTATAGGTCGGTATTAACACAACCATCTTTCTCATTCTGATAACCGCTTTCGGTACGACCTTAGGCCAACTAGAAAAAAGAAAAATAGCACCGTAATTTTGACCGCCCCGGTCCATTTATTTGCAAAAGTAATGTGATCGTTGAGGATCAGATCACCAGTTAATGATGTCTGGATATCCTCCGGTGTTGACTGAGTGACTTCCCCATTACTGTCGATAAATGCAGATATTCCTATTGTTGAAACACTCAGAATACTTCTCGAATTCTCCAAAGCGCGAACACGAGTTATAGCCAATTGTTGTCGACTTTCTGCAGTACCCGCGAAGGTAGCGCTATTGGTCTGGACGATAAGAGCTTGAGCATTTGCGCTCATCTGCGCAACAAGTCGATCATTGATAATTTCATAACAAATAATTGGACCAAGTGCGGCGCCAGCAACTTCATGCGTCACTAATTTTTCACCAGGCTTGAAATCCACAACAGAGGCGGCAAACGGTGAGATAAATTCTGCCACTGCCCTGAGCGGCATAAATTCACCGAACGGCGTCAATCCGCGCTTTATATAGGTGCTGACAGCCCCTGGTTCGGAATTATATAAAACGGATGCATTAACTGGGGATCCATCACGCTTTAGGACAACACCAGCGATAAGCGGAGCCGCCTTTTCAGAAATCAGTTTTTCGATATCTGCCGCGACGTTTGGATATGCACCAGGATCGATATCAATCGCATTTTCAGGCCAGATAATCACATCATAATTTTCTTTTGCATACTTATAGGTTGCATCACGATGCAGGTTGAAAACCGCCTGTGCACGAGAATTAAAATCTAATCCGACGCTGGGTGTATTTCCCTGAATCGCGAGTAATTTGACCGAACCACTCCCCTGCGGGTTCGCTGGAAAAAGAGCGAGCCCTATAACTATCAGCAATAATTTAATGAGATTTCCGACTCTAATTCGTGAGATTAGTGCAGCAAATAGAAGTGTTAACGCAGAAAGAGCGAGCACTCCCCCGTACGGCAAGAACGCTGCGCCCGGTGATTCAATCTGGCTAAAAGCGATCCGAGTCCAACCAAAACCACCGAATGGGAATATTGACCGGAGCTCCTCCATAAGCAGTAAAGCACCGATTGTGAACCAAATGGAGCCCCAACGTTTTGCTACAACCCCGACTGGAATGTAGAAAAGTGCTTGCAGTAACGACAGGAGTAACCAAGGCAGAGCGCCGACAAACTTTCCAGACCAATCCAAAACGATCGCGTTATAGATAAAACCAAATGCAAAAGCGTGCCACACCTGAAGTCGCGACTTAAAAATCTTTCGTAGAAAGAGCGAATATCCAAGAACTCCTAGATACCAAATTCCAATTGGAGCAAAGGCTGCGCTGGCAAGAAAAGCAGAGAGCGCGATCATCACCATTTAAGTGCCGCTATCAATCGATCTACGCTAGCCCCCAGACCATAACGTTCTTTAATGGCATAGATCTTCGAAAGATCAGCTGGCGCTTTCGGCATTGCGATATCAAGTGATGGAAGAGCAACATCTTTAGCGCAGTGAACCAGTGTTGGCGCAATTTTTAAATAATCTGCGCCGGCGATAATCTTCTTGGCCAGAGCTGGTGACAAGGATGCGTGCCCTTCGTGTGCGCCCTCTAACGCTGCATCAACATCAGCAAAGTGATTGGCTATTAGCGCCGCGCCTTTTTCGCCTATTCCGCGAACTCCGGGCAAACCATCTGATGGATCACCGCGAAACATGGCAAATAAAGCGTAACGATCACCTGGAATGGCGTATTTACGCGCTACCCAAGCAATGTCCACCAAGTCATGTTGGGATAGACCCTTTGCTAAGTAAACAACTTTCACATCACGTTTATCGTCAACTAATTGAAAGAGATCACGGTCCCCCGTAACAATTCGTATCGGTCCTTTTTCTCTGACCGCAAATGTCGCCATTACATCATCGGCCTCGTAATCATCTACGCCCACCATCGGAATCCCAAACTCATCTAATAAATCCAAAAGAATCGGTATCTGCGGCGTTAAGAGATCTGGTTCTTCTTCGCCTTCACCATCTTCTTCTAAACGATTGGCTTTGTAATCAGGGAAGAGTTCCACGCGCCAGGATGGTCGCCAATCCCCTTCGATACACGCGACGATACGTTTAGGCGAGTACATAGTTATTAATCGAGCGGTCATATCTAAATATCCGCGGATCGCGTTTACCGGCGTGCCATCTGGTGCCAACATTGTGTCGGGCATTCCATAGTAAGCGCGGTACCAAAGTGAGGCGCTGTCCAGCAGCATCAGAGTCATAAGTCATCAACCATATATGAAACTACGCCACGATCTAAACGTTTGATCGCTTCCCTACAAACTGGGCGAAGTGCCTCACTTGCTCCCGCTATCTGCATCAGTAAATCCATCAGCTGCTTAGTGGAACGTACAAAATCTCCGACCGACATATCGCTGCCCTTTAAAACGTTGGTGAGAGAGTTACCCTGCGCCCATCTGTAGGAAATGTAAGCGAAACTGAAATCTGGTTCCTTTTGAGTCTTAACATCAAAATCATTCTCAATTGTTTCTAACTTCGCCCAGAGTCTCGTAATTTCGGCGAGTGCGTTAGCCACATTCTGATGTGGCATTTTAGGAGCGTAATCTTCACGAGATCTGGATTGAAAAATCATCGAAGATGCAACTGATAGCAGCTCGGCTGCTGAAAGATTATCTAGAATTCCTGCACGAATAGTTTCAGTTAACAGTAAGTCTGATTCTGCATAAATTTTGGCAAGAATCTGACCTTGGGCAAGCGGCTTTTCCCCTTCGATATAACCCAGGTGCGTTAAAACATCACAGATGCGATCAAATGTCTTGGCAATCACATTGGTTCTGTTTTCAACTCGGGCGCGCAATCCGTCTGATTCTCGTGCAAGACGTTCGGCTCGCTCTGCAAATCGAGCGTGGGTTTCGCGATCATTACACGGATGACAAGCGTGATTGCGCATACTTCGCCGCAGATTATCAATCTCGCCTTCCATATGTGCCCGCTGGCGGTTGTCGAAAGTCTTACGCCCATCTCGCTTAGATAACAACTTCTCTAACTCTTTTATCTCAGAGCGAAGTGACGCATAACTTTCAAAATCTCCCAAATGACATTTGGCGCTCTCAATTAATTCATCTCGCGCTGACTCATTCTTCTTAATCTGCCTTACCAAACTGACTACGGCGCGATCAGCTTGAAATTGCGCAAAGGAAGACTCAAGGCTGCCGTGCGCGCGTTCGCGTCCGAAACGAGCAATCAAATTGATCGCCATATTGTAAGTAGGTGTAAACGAGGAACGCAGCGGATAAGTGCGCGTAGATGCTAAGCCCGCAGCGGTCGCCGAATCAACGGTAGGCGACCATTGCACAACTGCATTGCCTTCAATATCAATCCCGCGCCGACCGGCTCTGCCAGTTAACTGCGTGTACTCCCCCGGAGTAATTGGAACGTGCGCTTCACCGTTCCATTTAGTTAACTTTTCTAACACCACTGTTCGCGCTGGCATATTTATACCTAGGGCCAAAGTTTCAGTTGCAAAGACAGCTTTTACCAAACCACGTTGAAAGAGATCCTCAATCGCATTTTTAAAACTGGGCAGCAATCCAGCGTGGTGGGCCGCAATCCCACGCTCTAGCGCTGTAATCCAATCGCGATACCCAAGAACTTCAAGATCTTCCTCGGGTAAATTCGCAGTGAATCTTTCCGCCGTAGCTAAAATTTCCGCGCGTTCTTCGGTGTTTGTTAACTTCAGGCCAGCTGCTAAACATTGTTTTACTGCGGCATCGCAGCCCATGCGCGAAAAGATAAATGTGATTGCCGGAAGTAGATTCTCACGGTGCAACTTCTCAATGATCTCGGCGCGAGATAGCCGTGACTCTTGCGCCCCCCATTGCTCACGTCGGTTTCTAGGAATACGAACCTTGCGCAAAGCTTCGCGTTCTAGCGCCAGAATCTCAGGATTAATCTTTCCAGGTTGGCTAAAGAGATCTACGAGCGATGAGTTGATCAGAACATGCTGGTAGAGCGGAATCGGGCGATGCTCGCTGACAATTACCTCAGTCTCTCCACGAACTTCACCCAACCATTCTCCAAACTCTTCGGCATTGGATACTGTGGCCGATAGAGAGATGACCTGCACAGATTCCATCAAGTGAATCAGTACTTCTTCCCACACCGCTCCGCGAAACTTATCTGCCAGATAGTGAACTTCATCCATAACTACAGATCCCAGATTTACCAGAGTGGTTGAGTTGGCGTAGAGCATATTTCGCAATACTTCAGTAGTCATAACCAAAATATCGGCCTCCGAATTTATATTCGTATCACCGGTTAATAGCCCCACCTTTTCCTCTCCGAAGCGGGCCACAAACTCTTGAAACTTTTGATTAGATAAAGCCTTGATCGGTGTTGTGTAAAAACACTTCTTGCCATTGCGAAGCGCCAGAAATGCTGCGAATTCACCGACAACTGTCTTTCCGGCACCGGTAGGTGCTGCCACTAGAACTCCGTGACCGCTCTCAACTGCATGGCAGGCTTCAATTTGAAATGGATCAAAGGCGAAATCGAATTGAGCGATGAAATCCGAGGTCACTTGATGCTTACTGCGAGACTTTGCTGCGGCAAATTTGGCGGCAGGAGTAGTCATGGGGTCCACGATAGTCCAGCGCCCGCCATACATTCAGCGCGAACAGGAAGACCACCGATTCTTTCCCCATCAGCGTATGCAATCGCCGGTGCATGCAGGGATACCCGCTTGGTCCGATAAATCTCTACTTGTTTATGTTGCACGTGCTTGCCACTAAAAACCTTTGGAAAAACCCTAACAAATTCCACTTTACTCACAGGACGAAGCACCATTACATCAAAGAGGCCATCAGTCATAACTGCATCTGGGCATACCTTCATTCCGCCACCGTAGCTGCCACCGTTTCCAACGGCGATTAGCATCGCCTCCGTTTCAATTACCTGATTATCTAATTCAATTGTGTACTTCAGGGGTTTGAATTTTGGCAACTCCATTGCAATAGCAAAATTATATTTCATTGGTCCTTTAGGCCATTTCATAGTATTTGCTTTTTCATTCACCACCGAATCAAAACCAGTAGATAGCACCGCTCCAAACCATTCTGAATCAACAAGACCAAGATCAATTGCTGATGCTGGCTTTGATACAACAGCATTTAATTGGACTTGAATATCAGTTAGGTTCCATCCAAGAGCGCGCACAAAATCATTTCCTGTCCCCGCCGGTATTACAGAGAATGCAATCCTGCGTGGAACGACCATTTGTAAAACTAAATGGGCAAGCCCATCTCCTCCGACTGCAATTACACCCGTTATTGCACCAAGATTGCTATCAAGAAAATCTTCAAGATTACTTCGCAATTTCTCGGCAGATGTCGCAGTAATGATTTGATATGGCAATCCCCTCGAGGCAAAGAAACCTGCTGTCTCGGCTCCTAGAATCGCACCTTTACCTGCCCCCGAAACGGGATTTATAACAACTGCCCACATAAATCTAAATTGACTCGGAGAGTGCGTTCTTTTTCGCCCGGCGGCGATCATTTAATAGCGCAATACATCCGGCGAGGAGATAGAAACCAATTAAAGGAAGGGCCAGCGCAGCCATTGAAAGTGGATCAGCGCTCGGAGTAAAACCTGCGACGAAGAGCGTTATGGCAAAGACCCAAATACGCCACGGCTTAAGAATCGCCAGCCCACTTAAAAACCCGATTAAGTTGAAGGTGACCAGAAAGACCGGTAGTTCGAAGGCGATACCAAAGAGCAAAATGGCGCGCATAACAAAATCCAAATAATCATCAAACTTAACCAAGTTATTTAGCGCATCAGGTGTGAAGCCAAATAAAACACGGACAGCAACCGGAAGGATCGAATAACCAAGATAAGTACCGGCTGCGAAGAAAGGTGTTGCTGCGATAAGAAAGAAAACCGAATACTTCTTCTCTCGTCGATGAAGCGCGGGAGCAATAAATGCCCAAAGCTGATAAAGCCAGATTGGCGCGGTGATAATCACTCCCGCTAAAATGGCCACTTTGATTTGCAGATTAAGTGGACCTAAGACACCGCTGATATAGAGAGCACCACAATTATCGGCTCCGCTAGCTTGTGCTGCTTTAAGATCACAAACTGGTTCAGCCAATTTAGTGATTATCTCGTTATAGAAAAACCATCCGATAACCGAGCCCAGAGATATCGCAAATGCAGAACGAACAACTCGCTTACGAAATTCTCGGAGATGTTCGATGAGCGGCATACGACCGCCGACGGAGGTCGCCATAGCGGTTAACGAGCGGCAGAGCCGTCAGTATCGTCCTTATTCTCATTCTTATCATCGTTCTTCATATCTTTCATTTCGCTCTTAAAGATGCGAAGGGAACGACCTAGTGACCGCGCTGAATCTGGAAGACGCTTAGCCCCAAAGAGGATGATGACCACGATTAGAAGTAAGAGAATATGACTCGGTTCGCGTAGGAAAGGCATGGCTAAAAGGTAGCGCATAGCCCCGTCCTAGCGCATCACAACTACTTAGGAAAAGCCCACTTTTCATACAACTCTAAAGATTGCTGGCACTTTTGCGCTATCAGCGATCTAGCCGAGACGGGTAGCTGTACCTCAACCGATGCCAGAGTGCTCATGGCATTTCTTAACAACCAATCTTGGCTGAAGGAGTTAACGCTAACTTGCTCTCCGTCAGTAGATTCTCGTGGCTTATAGGTAGACCTAAATCTCTCCGATGAGGTGCGAAAGCGTGACTTGATAAGTAACTGCCACTGGTAATCAGAAATTTCACTTGGCTCGGGGATGCTAACCGAAGATCCCGCTAACCCTACCGATCTCATATTATCTAATCGGAAAGTACGGAAGCCTTCTGCGCTTTGGCAGTAGGCGCTTAAAACTTCGAAGCCGTGATCAAGTGATAACTCAAGTGGTGTGATCACGCGTTCAGTGACGGTGTCTCGAATTGTGGAATGGTATTTAACTAATAAATCCATTCTGCTGGCTATGGCCTGGGTGATTATGGCGCGATGAGCCGAATCTACTATTGGTGAGGCGGTAGCTACATTTCCAACAATCTCTTTAATTTTGTTTGTCAATCTAGAAATAGCAGTCGATAAATCATTGCGTTTGGGATCAAGTGAGCTGCGCAAAATGTCGAGTCCTAACAAAATTATTACCAATTCCTGTTTGGTAAGCAGACGCACCCTTTGCAAAACTTCGGCATTACGGATACTGACATACCCAGATTCAAATTCGAGATCTATAAGTTCCAGTGGTGTGTAACCAGGAAGTCCACACATCCATAAGGTGTTTAGATCGCTAAGTAACTCACTTTCCGTGAGGTTAAACTCCGCGGCTAACTCACTTAGCGCGATTCCTTGGTGTGTAGAAATAAATGGAACTAAATCCAAAAGTCGAGCCGCTTTCTCGACGGGCGTGGACTGTGACTTAGCCATAAGTTGCCACCCCCGCTCGTAAAATTTTCAGAATCTCAATCCGCAAATCTGCCGGCGCTAAAACAATTACATCTTTGCCATACCAGAGAATCTCCTCAATGAAGCGCTCGCGATCTCGGTATTCCATCTTTAGCGCTTCCCACCCAACAGGTGCACTTGTAGCGACACTCTGCAGGCCGCGACTACGTAAATTTAATCCGCGTCCATCTCTGAGGAAAATAACGGCGGTAGAAAGATCTGAAGACTTTGCAAAGGCGCTATTTACATCAATTTCAGAAGGGATTTCAAATGCGCCAGATTTCCCCTGTAGTTTTAACTCACCCGATACGCGATCCAGGCGAAAAAGACGACTAGCTTTGCGATCTAGATCATTTCCGAAAATGTACCAATGACCATAACGCGAGGTCACCGCATACGGCTCTAACGCGCGAGATTGTGACTGCAAATCTTCATTTAGATATGAAAAAGAGAGCACCGTCTTTGAGGTAATTGCTGAGATTGCGATCGCTAAATTTGAATCCTGGTTGATAATTGCAGGTGCGAGATCTAGAAGTAACTCTGTATCACTCTCAATGCCGATTGCGTGGAGCTTATTTAGAGCGCTCAAAGCAGAAGGGCCCATCGAAGCACCGCGCCATGCTTCTGCCGCAAGAGAGAGCAAGGTGATTTCCTGAGCATTTACCTCACCTAATTGAAATTGATAATTCTCCGGCTTGATTCGATATCCAGATTCATCTTCAAAAAGTGGATCAAATGTGCCAACTTCAATTTCAATTCCAAGGTTTCGTAAGTCATCTTTATCGCGTTCAAACATCCGCTCTTTACTTTCATCACTTCCTTCATAACCATCAACAGTTCGGAATATCTCAGATTTTGTGATGTAACGCTTTGTCGCCAGTAATGCAATGGTGAGGTTGACTAGGCGCTCAGTCTTCCGCGACACCGTAAGCACCTTTCGCAGGTCTCCTGCGACGCGCTAGAACTTCAACACCGGGTGCCATTCTTCTTGCAAAGATTAGAAAACCTGTATGGCCGATCATTCGTTGTTGCGGGCGCACCGCTAAACCTTCGTGATGCCAACCACGCACCATACTTTCAAAACTCTCTGGTTCAGTGAAGTGCCCGTCGTTCTTCAGCGCCTCGGCTGTCGCAGATAACTGTGTCGTCGTTGCGACATAGGCCATAAATACTCCACCGGGACGCAGAACCTTCGCCGAAAGTTCAACACATTCCCAAGGTGCCAACATATCTAAAATAACGCGATCGAAATCTTCGCTGAACTCTTTCTCTTGCACAGATCCAATATCTAACGACCAGTTGGCGGGTGCTCCCCCAAAGTAATTCTCAATATTTGACTTAGCATTCTCGGCAAACTCTTCGCGTCGTTCTACCGAGTGAACATGTCCGTCAGCGCCAACGGCGCGAAGCAAAGAGAGAGTTAGCGCTCCACTTCCGACACCGGCTTCCAATACTCGCGCTCCGGGGAAAATATCTGCGAAACCCACAATCATCGCTGAGTCTTTAGGATAAACAATCGTCGCACCACGCGGCATAGAAAGTACGTAATCAGTTAAAAGCGGAATAAAGGCAGTGAACTTCAGTCCTGCGCTAGTGCTGACAACTGAACCTTCTGGCAGACCGATTAAATCATCGTGAACGATCCAGCCTTTATGAGTGTGCCACTCTTTTCCTGGCGTGATGGTGATGCTATAAATTTTTCCCTTTTGATCGGTTAACTGCACACGATCACCGGCCACGAAGAATCCACGATTGCGCAGATCAGCGCTGCTGGATTTACCTTTCGGCTCTCTTGGCACAGGAGCATCTTAAGCGTTAACCGAGCAAAGGCTGTATCTTCCTTCCTTATGGACCAGTTGCGCCTTTCCCCCAGTCGCATTAACGACTTCAACAACTGCCCACAACTCTATAAATATCGCACAATTGATTTGCTTCCAGAGCCACCTAGCATTGACGCCGAACGCGGCACGCTAATTCACACCATCCTGGAAGATCTCTTTGAATTACCCGCGGCAGATCGTGATCTTGCACGTGCAACCGAACTCTTGCCCAGTCGCTGGCAAGCGCAGATTGATGCAAAACCTGCAATCGCTGAATTGGTTTTGGACCAAGGCGCTTGGTTTAAACGGGCCGAAGAATTGTTAGGCAATTACTTCACCCTTGAAGCCCCAACTACTTTTGAACCAACTTATCGCGAGCTGCATCTGGAGATGGATTTATCTGAGAAGCTTTATTTGCATGGTTACGTTGATCGCCTTGATGTTGCACCAACAGGTGAAGTAAGAATCGTGGATTACAAGACCGGAAAATCACCAAAGCCGGGTTGGGAAGAGAAAGCGCTCTTCCAATTACGAGTCTATGCCTTGCTATATTGGAAGAACCACGGAGTAATTCCTAAATTGCTGCAGTTGATTTATCTCGGCGATACTCGGCTAGTCAAAAGTACGCCAACGGAGGCCGATTTGATTAAAACCGAGCGAATTCTCTTTGACATCGCCGAAGATATTCTTCGCGCAATAGAACGGAACGAATTCCGACCACGACCAACCCGTTTATGCGATTGGTGTTTCTTTAAGACCATTTGCCCAGCTCACGTTGGCTGATTTAAAAGTAGTAAAAGAGCTAATTTGCGTTAAAGTATTTTGCTTCAGGGTGGTGCACGATGATTGCTGAAGTACTTTGTTCCGGATGCAACTGGAATTCCTCTGAAAGTTCCACTCCTATACGGCCTGGTTCAAGCAGTTCACATAATTGGATTTGATCTTCAAGGTTTGGACAGGCTGGGTAGCCAAACGAGTATCGAGAACCGCGGTATCCCTGGTCTAATATCCCTTGCAGATCTGCTGCATCATCTCCGCGAACCTTAAACTCTTCTCGGATACGTGCATGCCAATGCTCAGCAAGGGCTTCGGTCAACTGAACGGATAATCCATGAAGTTCTAAATATTCGCGGTAATTGTTTGCCGCAAATAGTTCTGCCGCTGCCTTGCTGATCTCCGATCCCATTGTTACAACATGGAAGGCAACTACATCGGTCTTGCCAGACTCTTTGCTTGCGAAGAAGTCGCTGAGGCAGAGGCGACGATCACGAGATTGACGCGGGAATGAGAATCTAGTTCGCTCCTGTCCCTTCTTCTCCCCCTCGTGATGCAAGATAACTAAATCATTACCTTCGCTGTAACAAGGAAAATATCCATAAACAACGGCGGCATTTAACCAACCTTTAGATTGCACCTGATTTAGCAATGCGCGCAGGCGTGGTCGTCCTTCAGTTTCGGCCATTGCATCGTATTCACCGCGAGCACCTTTGAGTCCCCATTGACCAACAAAGAGCGCCCGCTCATCGAGCATGCCTACGTAATCTGCAAGTGGCACGCCCTTGATAATTCGCGATCCGAAGAATGGTGCTGGTGGAATATCTACATCGCTAGCAACATCACTCCGCTTGGTATCAATGACCAAATCTTCCTTTTTCTGTGGACGCAATGGCACTTTGCGTTCGCGAAGTTCGGGAAGCGCAGCTCCTGGGACGCCTTTTTTAACTGCCATAATCGCATCCATTAAACGTAAGCCTTCAAATGCATCACGTGCATATCTAACTTCACCAGGAAACACCGCAGCTAAATCCTGCTCAACGAAAGCGCGGGTTAGCGCTGCGCCACCAAGGACGATTGGCCACTTCTCGGCTAAACCTCGGTTGGTGATCTCTTCTAAATTCTCTTTCATAATTACCGTGGATTTAACCAGTAACCCACTCATACCAATAGCATCAACATCTGATGCTTGTGCTGCATCAAGTATCTGATTGATGGTCTGCTTGATTCCAATATTGACTACGGTGTAACCGTTATTGGATAAAATAATATCCACAAGGTTCTTGCCAATATCGTGAACATCGCCTTTAACAGTTGCCAAGAGCATGGTGCCACGGCCGCCATCATCGCTCTTCTCCATAAATGGTTCTAAGTAAGCCACCGCCGTCTTCATTACCTCCGCACTTTGCAGAACGAATGGCAATTGCATTTCGCCTTTTCCGAATAGTTCGCCAACGACCTTCATGCCCTCCAGTAGGTGGTCATTAATTATCAATAACGGCTTAATTCCATCGGCCATAGCCAGCTCCAGGTCATCGGTTAAGCCGACTTTCTCGCCATCAATGATTCTGCGCTGCAAACGTTCAGTAAGAGGTAGTGCAGCAAGTTCGGAGGCGCGTACGTTTCGTGAAGCGGCAAGTTCAACACCTTCAAATAACTGCAGAAATTCCGTGAGCGGATCGTAAATACAAGTCTCGCCATCGTACTTTCGGCGGTCATAGATGAGATCGAGTGCGACTTCCTTCTGGCGTTCATTAATACGAATTAGCGGAGTGATCTTCGACGGATGAACGATCGCTGAATCAAGTCCTGCTTCGACGCATTCGTGCAGGAATACTGAGTTCAGAACTACGCGAGCGGCGGGATTTAATCCGAAAGAGACGTTAGATACTCCAAGTGTGGTCTGTACTTCAGGAAATTCTGACTTTAAAGTGCGGATCGCGTTGATGGTTTCAATTCCATCTCGTCGCGTCTCCTCTTGTCCGGTTGCAATCGGGAAAGTCAGACAGTCGATCAAAATGTCACCGGTCTTCATCTGCCAATTTTTATTAAGGTCATTGATCAATCGGCGAGCAACGCGCAATTTCCATTCACAATCTCGCGCCTGACCTTCTTCATCAATGGTCAGCGCAACAACAGATGCACCGTGTTCTTTTACTAAAGGCATAATCCTGGCAAAGCGAGAAGTTGGTCCGTCACCGTCTTCGTAATTAACTGAGTTGATTACGCTTCGACCACCAAGTGCTTCTAAGCCAGCCTTTATTACCGCAGGCTCAGTTGAGTCCAGAACAATCGGTAAAGTGGATGCGGTTGCAAAGCGAGTTGCGAGTTCAAACATATCCTTTGCACCGTCTCGACCAACATAGTCGACAGAGAGATCTAACATATGCGCGCCATCGCGGATTTGATCGCGGGCTATCTCAACGCAAGTTTCCCAATCTGACGCGACCAAAGCATCACGAAAGGCGCGTGACCCGTTGGCATTTGTGCGTTCACCAATGGCCATATAGGTGTTGTCCTGTCTAAACGGAACATATTGATAGAGCGATGATGCGCCTGGATCGAGATCACTTATACGTTTTGGAATCGCTTTTGCGCCCAGTTTATTAACCACGGCTGCTAGGTGCTCCGGAGTTGTGCCGCAACAACCACCGATTAAAGAGATTCCGTAATCACCAACGAAAGTTTCTAGCGCTTGTGCCAACTCTTCCGGCCCCAGTGGGTATTCCGCGCCTTTTGCGCCGAGAATAGGTAAACCCGCATTTGGCATTACAGATATTGCGCAATTTGAATACTTGGATAGATAACGCAAGTGCTCAGACATTTCAGCAGGACCTGTCGCGCAATTGAGTCCGATCAAGTCTATTTCCAGTGGTTCTAGTGCATTTAGCGCCGCACCAATTTCAGAACCCAACAACATTGTTCCGGTTGTCTCAACTGTAACTTGGGCGATTAATACAACATCAAAATCTACTTCAGCGATCGCTTGACGCGCACCGTTCACAGCGGCTTTGGCTTGCAATAAATCTTGCGTTGTTTCGATTAGAATCGCATCGCATTTTCCATCCAACAAGCCCTTAGAAGCGATGTAATAAGCATCTTTCAAAAACTGATAGGTCGTGTGACCAAGTGAAGGCAGCTTTGTTCCTGGCCCAAGTGATCCCAATACAAAACGTGGGTTTTCCTTTGTGCTTACTTCGTCTACTGCCTGGCGTGCGATAACGGCTCCGGCATAAGCCAACTCGTAGATGCGATCTTCAATTCCGTACTCAGCCAAATTCGCCCAGTTCGCACCAAAAGTGTTGGTTTCGATCGCATCAACACCGGCCGTCAAATACTGTTGATGAACTGCAAGGACAATATCTGGGCGAGAAACATTTAAGATTTCATTGCAGCCTTCATGGCCTTGAAAATCTTCTAAAGTTGGATCAGCTGCTTGGAGCATCGTCCCCATAGCTCCGTCGGCGATCACCGTGCGCGAGGCCAGAGCCTGGCGCAGTGCGCCGGCAGGTCTGTTGCGATTATGACTCGTCACTTGGCTGAGGTTACCGTAAGGTGGACGGTGTGGAGATTCATAAAATTCCTGCACTTCGCAATCCAGTGATGCTAATCGCGTTTTCAGGGTGGAACGATGCCGCCGAAGCGGCTACTGGGGCGGCTTCTCATATCCTCGGTGCATGGACCGATGCCGAGCATGCAGTAAATGATCAAGTCGGTGTGGTTCCTGAATTAATTGCAGATATAGATCCTGAAGAATTTTATGATTTTCAAGTTAATCGTCCAATCGTTGACATTGACGAATCACAGATCCGATCACTTACTTGGCCCGGCACCCAGATCTTCGGATTGCCAACCCCAAATTTTGATTTTGATTTTATAATTGTGCGCGGAGTTGAACCATCTATGAAATGGAAGACTTTCACGCACGATTTACTCGATTTAGCTGATGATCTTGAAGTACAAATGATCATCACGCTTGGATCGATGCTTGCCGATGCCCCGCACTCACGACCAATCACCGTCACTGGCAGCGGTGCACATCCAGATCTTGCCAAGCGGTTAGGTGTTGAAGTAAGTCGCTATGAAGGTCCCACCGGAATTCTCGGAGTAATCGCTGATGCTTGCATTCATCGAGGTATCGATGCGATCTCGCTATGGGCTGCCATACCTCATTACGCAAGCAATTCACCTAGCCCAAAAGCAACTTTGGCTTTGATTAATGCGCTTGAAGATTTCCTAGAGATTTCATTACCGCAAGGAGATCTACATGCAGATACACTCGAATGGGAGTCAGAAGTTGATGAATTAGCTCGTGAAGATAGCGATGTTGCTGAGTATGTAAAAGCGTTAGAGGAAAGTAAAGATTCGGCGCTTTTATCTGATGTTTCGGGTGAAGATTTAGCGCGAGAACTCGAACGTTTTTTAAGGCGTCAGAGCGAGAACTAGATAGCGATACCTAAGAGCGCATCAATTGCACGACTAAGTTCTCCCGGCTTTCCGCCAACAACGCCCTTGTTCGTTTCCTTTATCCAAAGTTGCAAAGCCCTGAGCGCACGCGGTGTATCAATATCCTGCGATAGCGCAGAAATAATTTCTTTTATAACGCCATCGGTAGGTGCGACTTCCATTCGCGATAGCGCGATCCGCAACTCTTCCAAGAACAACTTCGCTTCGGTCAATTCTGTTGCCTGCCACATATGGTCTTCGCGATAGTGATGTGACATCAGGGCGATACGGATAGCCATAGGATCAACGCCCTCATTTAATAACCGCGACACAAAAACCAGATTGCCTTTTGACTTGCTCATCTTCTCGCCATCTAAACCAATCATTCCGGCGTGAACATAATTTGTTGCGAATTCTTTGCCATTCATTGCTTTCGCCTGCGCCGCTGACATTTCGTGATGTGGGAAAATTAGGTCGCTGCCACCACCTTGAATATCAATCGATGTTCGCTGATCAGGATCTATCTCCAAATATCCGAGTGCAATCGCACAGCATTCAATATGCCAGCCAGGTCTTCCAAGTCCGTACTTACTGTCCCAGCCCGGTTCGGCAGGACGTTTTGCCAACCAGAGCAGCGCATCTAAAGGATCTTCTTTTCCGTCGCGATCTGGGTCTCCCCCGCGCTGACTAAATATCTCCAACATTTGATTTTGCGTTAGATGTGAACGCTCTCCAAATTCTAGATCGCTGCGGACTCTAAAGTAGTAATCGTTATCAACTTGGTAGACCGTATTTGCTTTCTGCAAATCTGAAATCGCAGCTATAACTAGAGGTATCGCTTCGACCGCCCCGATGTAATGTTTAGGCGCAAGGATATGCAAAGCAACCATGTCAGATCGAAATAGATCAATTTGGGAGGTGGCTAATTCACGCCAATCAATATTATCCCGATTTGCGCGCTCAAGAAGTGGATCATCGATATCTGTAATATTTTGAACCAAGAGAACTTCGCTACCGGTTGCCAGTAAGTACCGGTTTATTAAATCAAAAGCTAAATATGTATTCGCATGTCCCAAATGGGTTGCATCGTAAGGCGTGATTCCGCAGACGTAAATTCGATACTTATCCTTTTTTGCAATAGAAGAAAGTGATTTTTGGGCTGTATCGAAGATTTCTAAGGCGGGAATATCGAATCTCGATGCTAACGGCGGAATCGCCACTTGTGCCCAAGAATTCATGTCTTCATTCTAGAACGGTGGCCATGGAACAGCTGGCCAATCAGGGTTGGGAACAGGGAAAGAATCCTCGATGAGGGCTCGGTCTATACGCGCGATAGTCGCCGAAATCTCATCTTCTTCAATAAGGCCAGCGATAATCTCAAACTTCTCACCAGTAAATAATTCGCGCGCTTGAATCAGAAGTGCCTTCTCTGCGACAGTGAATGAACTCCCAGCCCATTGCCACAATACGGTGCGAAGTTTGTCGTCGACGTGAAAAGTAACTCCGTGATCACACCCATATAGATGACCTCCCTCAATCGGAATTAAATGCCCAATCTTGCGGTCAGTATTGTTTGTAATAAGGTCTAGCAACGCTAAGAGTCTTAGCTTTGGATCATTACCTTGATAAAAATCCATCAAGTCAACTTTTGGATCAATATCGATCCACTTTTGAACCATCCCTGTTCCATAAGGCCCATCGCGAAGAATCGTTGGCGGTACTAAGTGGAGATTGAGCCAGTGACTCACTAGAAAAGTTAGGTACTCACGATTAGCAAGAGATCCATCAGGAAAATCCCAAAGCGGGCGCTCCCCCGCAATCGGTTTATAGATACAAGGAAATTCCCGATCTGTGCCAGAACTTTTAACACTGCACATTGCATACAAGGTCGCATTTGATGCATCAACCAAACGACCGGTGACGGTTAAGACTCCATTATTTAAATCAACAAGATCTCTTTCAATCTGTTCAAGGTCAAGATTTAAATCACTCATCGACGGTATCCGTTGGAACGTGGACACAGGTGCCCATTTGGATCGATCGGTCCACCACAGAAAGGACAGGGCGCGCGGCCTGCCGCGACAACGGTATTGGCACGCTTTGCGAAACTTTCGGCGTATCCCAGGCTCATCAATATCCGTAAAATGTCTTGTTCAGATGTTGTATCTATTTCCAAAAGTTCATCATCTGCGTTATCGGAATCTGTGATTGCTTGCAGATCTATCTCAATCAGACGGCGATCTGAAACGTATGCCAAGCCAATTACTCCGACCCGGAACTCCTCATCTATTGGATTCTCAAGTGGCGCATCGTCATAGCCAACTCTTTCAATGACCGTAAGTGGTTCACTCAATCTGATCTCTCGAAGAATCTGAAGAACGCGGTCGGCAATCGCAGCGACTTGTGCTTTTTCTAGCGAGACCGAGACCAACCTTGATCCCGTTCTAGCCTGAAGGAAAAAAGTGCGCTCTCCCGGAACGCCAACTGTTCCAACCACAAACCGTTCTACCGGATCAAAGAGGAAAATCCGTGGCATTACTTGCTCTTCTTTCCCGAACCGCCACCGAGGAGCGCTTTGACCGGTCGCTTCTTACTTGATGTCTTAGCAAACTCGGCGATAGGAGTCGAGGTGTTATTTAACGTCAACACACGAAAGTCTGTGCCATCGAAGTCCAGAACGGTAACTGAGGCTGGATCAATCACAATCTTCTGAAAATGATCGAGATGCGTGCCCAAAACAGCGGCAACAATGCTTTTAATGACATCACCGTGACTTACGATTACCTGCAATCCGCCTTCAGCTGCCGCAGCGTGCACCGCCCTCATCGCGCGAACTTGCACGTGAGCTAACCCTTCACCGGCTGGAAAATACATCGCACTTGGTCGATTTTGAACAACTTTCCAAAGCTTTTCTCGGTACAGAGTAGATAATTTTTTTCCTGTCCATTTTCCGTAATCAACTTCTGAAAGATCTTCATTTACAACGATCTTTGGTCGATCCTTCGACGGAATTGATTTTACGAGAGGCGCAATTGTTAAGTGGCATCTTTCCAGCGGACTAGTGTGCACTTTTGAAATCTTGCTACCTGCTAAACGCTTTGCTAATTCTTCCGATTGCGATACGCCTTGATCTGTCAGCACTACCCCGTCCGCGCGGCCAGCAAGAATGCCGCGTTGATTCGCAACAGAGTGCGCATGACGTATTAGAAGTATCCGTGTCATGTTGGAAGGTTATCCGTAATTTATCCTCTCGTCTTGCTAGGGTCGCGGCATGGAAATGCGCATGGTGGGCAACTCGGGTCTGGAAATCTCCCGCCTAGGGCTTGGCACTATGACGTGGGGTCGAGATACAGATACCCATGAAGCAGCTGATCAAGCACGTGCATATATCGAAGCAGGCGGAAACTTCCTTGATACTGCTAGCCACTACGGTGACGGCGATTCCGAGCGAGTTATTGGTGGATTAATTGGAACACTTTTCCGCCGTGAAGATGTAGTTATCTCCACTAAAGCTGGAGTCACATACGAAAGTGGTTCTCTAAAGACGGATGCTTCAAGACCAACTCTTATGTCGGCACTGGATCAATCTCTTGCAAGGTTAGGGACAGATCATGTTGATCTATGGCAGGTTCAAATTTGGGATGACAAAGTACCTTTGGAAGATTCGCTCTCGGCACTTGACTGGGCTTACACAAGCGGTCGCGCCAGATATGTAGGCATTTCTAATTTCAACGGTTGGCAGAGCGCACGTGCAATTTCGTTGCAAGAAGCTAATTCAGCGAAAGCACCAATTACTTCACTGCAAAACGAATTTTCTTTATTGGCGCGCAGTGTTGAAGGCGATGCACTCGATTGTGCGATCAACCTAAATAGAGGTTTTATCGCCTGGTCACCGCTTGGCCGTGGTGCGCTAACCGGCAAATACAGACAAGGAATACCTGCTGACTCACGAGCGGCAACGCCACACTTTGCACCATTTATTGAGCCGTATCTCAATGATAAGTCACGACGAATAGTTGAAGCGGTCAGTGTTGCTGCGCAGGGTCTTGGTTACTCACCACTAGAGGTGGCACTTGCCTGGGTAAGAGATTTTCCAGGAGTAACTTCGGCTGTAGTTGGAGCGCGGACCGGTGCGCAGATGCGCGGAATTTTAGTTAGCGAAGAGATCGCACTTCCAGAAGTTGTGCGTTTGGCCCTTGACGAAATTTCGCGTTAAATCTGAATTAAGCGTTTTCTAGGAAATTCGAAAGTACGCGCACTCCAAATCGCAAGCCTTCGATTGGAACACGTTCGTCTACGCCATGGAATAAAGCCATAAAATCTAAGTCAGCTGGAAGACGTAAAGGCGAAAATCCATATCCAACAATTCCTAAATCAGAGAGCGCTTTGTTATCTGTTCCACCGCTCATCAAGTACGGAACTGGAATTCCTTCTGGATCTTGGCTAAGTAACGCCGCTTTCATTGCTTCAACTAACGGAGAATCAAAATCAACTTCCAGAGAAATATCGTGTGAGATCGTTTCAATGGCAATATCAGGTCCGATAATCGCGCGAATTGTGGAATTCAACTCCTCTTCATAACCAGGGAGAAAGCGCCCATCAATTACCGCGCTCGCCGAACCAGGAATTACATTCGCTTTATAGCCAGCATCTAGCATCGTTGGATTCGCCGTATTCTGCAAAGTGGCGCCAATCATTCTTGCCGTTGAGCCAACTTCTTTAAGTAAAGGACGAAGATCGCTCTCGTCATACTCGCGGCCTGTGACCCGAGCAACTTCTTTAAAAAGATTTTTTACTGTCTTGGTGTAACGCTGCGGCCATTCATGCTTACCGATCTTTGCTACAGCTTCCGTAAGGGCAGTAATTGCATTCTCCGGATTCATCATCGATCCATGACCAGCGCGACCTTGTGCGGTTAGGCGCATCCAATGAATTCCTTTTTGCGCCGCTTCCACAAAGTAAAGACGCTTTCCATCTGCGACGGTCACGGAGAATCCACCGACTTCAGAAATAGCTTCCGAGCAACCAGAAAATACTTCAGGATGCTTTGCACTCATGAAGCGTGAGCCGTAGGTCATCCCTGCTTCTTCGTCTGCGAAGAAGGCCAAAACAATATCGCGCTCTGGTTGATAACCACGTCTTGCCCAATCTCGGACGATCGCCAAAATCATGGCGTCCATGTTCTTCATATCAACTGCGCCGCGGCCCCAAATCATTCCATCTTTAATTATTCCGCCGAAGGGATCGACCGACCAATCATCGGCGTTTGCTGGGACAACATCAGTATGGCCATGCACAACCAGGCCTGGACGAGAAGAATTACTGCCCTTAATTCGTGCAATCACATTGCAGCGATTGGGGGCTGCTTCATAAATTTTTGATTCAATGCCAACTTCTGCAAGTGATTTAACAATGTAATCAGCAACGGCAGATTCGTCGCCTTTTCCTTCACCGAAGTTAACGCTAGGGATGCGGATCAATTCTTGACAAATTTTTATTGCATCATCTTCTACTGAAGTTAAATCTATTGATTGACCTCTGCTCATCTCCATATTGTCTACTAAAGCCAGAAATTTATCTCCCAGTGGCGCCCTCTCTCGCCGAAGCATCACCCGCTTTGCCTCAGAGGCCTCACGCTTGATATTGTTGCCGACGCACTGGTCCGGGTGGCGGAATTGGCAGACGCGCTAGCTTGAGGTGTTAGTGCCCGCAAGGGCTTAGGGGTTCAAGTCCCCTCTCGGACACGTTTTTATGATGGAATGGGTGGGTTATGGAATTTTTACACGCCCTCGAATTAATCCGCAAGATTCCTGATTTTCCAAAACCTGGAATTCTTTTCCAGGATATAACTCCAGTTCTTGCTAATTCTGATGCCTTCACAGCAGTTATAAAAGAAATGGCGAAATCATTACCAAACGTTGATGTCGTTGCAGGTATCGAAGCTCGCGGATTCATACTTGCCGCTGCGTTAGCTGGCGTATCCGAAAAAGGTTTTGTCCCTTTTCGTAAGAGTGGAAAGCTGCCACACCACACGCATGGTGAAAAGTACGGGCTTGAATATGGTGATGATGAGATAGAAGTGCACGTAGATGCTTTTACATCTGGGCAGAAGGTATTAATCATTGATGACGTATTAGCCACTGGTGGAACCCTCTTAGCAGCGATAGCACTTGCCAGGCGCTGTGACGCGATCGTTGAAAAAGTCTTGGTTCTACTAGAAATTGATTTCTTAGAAGGCAGAAAGCGAATTGCCGAAATCTATCCTGAGATAGAAATCATCGCGCTGGCACACCTATGATCGCAATTGCTGCGCTGCACCTAAATAAGTGGCAGGATGCGCTCTGTGGCTGAGTTAATTTATTACTGCGGGACTATGGATAGCGGCAAGTCAACGCTTGCGCTACAGACTGCACACAACCATAAAAGTCGTGGGCGTTCTGGCTTAATTTTTACAAGTAAAGACCGTGCTGGAAGTGGAGTTATCTCTTCAAGACTAGGGTTGCAAAGTAGCGCTATAGAAGTTGATCCAGATTTAGATATCCACCGCTTGGTTGTTGAAAGGCTCTCTCTAGGTGATCGCATTGATTACATTATCTGCGACGAGGCTCAGTTTTATCAGCCGGCCCAGATTGAGGGCTTAGCAAAAATAGTTGATGGTCTGGGAATAGATGTATTTGCATTTGGCATACTCGCGGACTTTCGTACCAGACTCTTTCCGGGATCAGCTCGCCTAGTTGAATTAGCCGATCGCGTAAATACCTTACAAGTTGAGGCTCTTTGCTGGTGCGGTTCACGAGCAACTCACAATGCCCGCACCCTCGGTGGCGTAATGGTTACCGAAGGCGAGCAAGTTGTTGTTGGAGATGTCGCACCTGGCGCAGAGATTGCTTACGAAGTTCTATGTCGTCGCCACCATATGCGACAAGTAACCGCGCGGGCCTCGCGCGCAGGACATACATCACCAATGCCTTTACCATTTAACCAAGAAGAAGACATCACTAAGGGAGATAGAAAATGAAGGTTCGTGGATATGCGGCAATGCAGGCAAAGGCAGAACTAACTCCTTGGGAATTTGAGCGACGCGAACTAGGCGCTAACGATGTACTTCTAGATATTAAATATTCAGGAATCTGTCACTCGGATATTCATCAAGTCCGTGAAGAATGGGGCCCTGCGATCTTTCCAATGGTTCCAGGTCATGAAATCGCAGGAATTGTTACACAAGTTGGACCATCTGTTACTAAGTTTAAAGTTGGCGACAAAATCGGTGTCGGCGTTTTTGTCGACTCTTGCCGTAAATGTCCGTCTTGTCTAAAAGGTCTGCAGCAGTATTGCATTGAAGGAATGACAGGTACTTACAACCAATTAGAACGCGATGGAAAGACTCCCGCGATGGGTGGTTACTCCAATGTAATGGTCATAAATGAAGATTACGCAGTTACTATTCCGGATAATCTGCCACTTGATGGAGTTGCACCGTTGCTCTGCGCCGGAATCACTCTTTATTCACCGATTAAACATTGGAACACAGCTCCAGGCAAGAAAGTTGCAGTTATGGGTCTGGGCGGACTGGGCCACATGGGTGTGAAATTTGCTGTCGCACTCGGCGCCGATGTCACCGTGTTCTCTCATTCACCATCGAAAGAAGCTGATGCTAAGGCGATGGGTGCTCATCATTTTGTTTCAACTAAGGATGAAGGCTTTAACAAGAAATACACAAAGCACTTCGATCTGATTCTAAATACCGTAAGCGCCGAATTGGATATCAATACCTATCTTGAGATGTTAAATGTCGATGGAACTTTGGTGGTTATCGGCCTGCCGGGTAAGCCATATGCAGTGGAAGTTGGATCCCTTCTTCCTGCTCGACGCTCGCTTTCAGGTTCCATGATCGGTGGCATACCTGAGATGCAAGAGATGCTCAACTTCTGCGGCAAGCACAATATTGTGAGTGATATTGAAGTGATAAAAGCTGATTACATCAATACAGCCTACGAACGCACCGTTGCCAGCGATGTGAAGTATCGCTTCGTAATTGATGCAACAACATTCTAAAATTTCTTCTTAAACAAAGGTATTTAGAAACTGAACTAAAACAGGAGCGATTATCAGCGCCGGCAGTAAGTTGCCGACCGCAATATCTTTAATCTTCAATAGTCTCAGGCCTATGCAAAACAACAGAAGGCCGCCGGTAATAGTCATCGCATCAATTTGATAGCCGCTGAGGATATTGCCGAGTCCTAAACCAATGACTGTCCATAGCCCTTGGTAAATTCCTAATGGGATCGCTGCAGCGGCAACTCCCCAACCTAAACTTGCTGCAAATGCCATCGCGGCGAAAAAGTCGAGACTTGATTTTAAAAGAAGTTGATCTACTCCGGTGGACATTCCATCGCTGATGGATCCTAAAATCGCTAGCGGCCCAATAATAAAGAGAAGTGATGCTGAAACAAAGCCTTCTACAAAAGTGCTCTCTTCATGGGCGCGAAATTTTTTCCGCAGATTTTCGCCAAGTCCATCTAACTTTCTTTCTAAATTCAGTGCCGAACCGATCAATCCTCCGATTAACATTGATGCGAGAATTGCAAGCAAGGTCCAACCTTTAGGTAGCGCTGAAATATATCTCTGCGACCACATCGGTGCTAAAGCGCTTACAGAACCCAGAATTGTTATTAGACCCAACACCTCGGTGATCAGCGTTCTGGTGCGCGCTGGCATGCGTCCGCCAACTAAAACACCAATTGCCGCTCCCCCAATAATGGTTGCGATATTTACCGTTGTACCAAAGCCCACGAACATAGCGGTAACAATAGAGGATATAAATCATAAGCTTTGCTATAAACTCCCCTGATGCAAGAACCTTCGAAGATAAGGTCACTAATTTCCCACCTTCGCCCACATAAGACTGTGCCAATTACTCCTTGGCGGGCTAAGCACCGTTGGGATCTTTCCTTCACTCGTGTTCTGCTCCTCTTTCTTGGTCTAGCCCTTTTCGGTTTCGGTGATGCACTTGTTGTGCAATCGAATTTAGGTAACGGCCCGTGGACAGTCTTCGCCCAAGGGTTGAGTTTAAAAACTGGATTATCTTTAGGGTGGGCAACTTTTTACACAGGCTTTGTTGTCCTATTGATTTGGATTCCACTACGAGAACGTCCCGGTTTTGGAACTATCAGCAATATCGTGATCATTTCTGCCACGATACAAATTGGCGTTGATATCTTTCCATTGCAAAGCACCTTATTAGGTGGTGTTGCCTCAGCTCTGTTGGGCATCGCTCTTGTCGGAATCGGTACTGCTCTTTATATAACTTGTGGCCTTGGTTCTGGACCCAGGGACGGCGCAATGACGGGCATTCACAACCTGACGGGAATTCGCGTCGGACGGGTGCGCATGGGCATTGAGGTAACGGTCTTGATCATTGGCGCCTTCCTTGGAGGCAGTATTGGGCTCGGCACAGCGCTTTTCGCCCTTCTCGTTGGTCAATCGGTTGCAATCTCTTTCGGAGTTGTAGCGCGTCTTACCTCAAAGTAGCGCGGTAATCGGCTTAACTCCTCTTATCCCCCGGTCTGTGAGCCGTCATTTCACACGGGGTCGCAAACACCCCCGTTAACAAAATTAGAAGGGTATGTCATGCTCGATAGCTATTTTAAAATATCGCAACGTGGCTCCACAGTAGCAAGAGAAGTCCGTGGCGGAGTCGTCACTTTCTTCACTATGGCTTACATCGTGGCGCTCAATCCACTTATCATCGGACTCACAAAAGATGTTGATGGAAAATTTATCGGAGGCGGAGACGCTCCTAACCTTGCACTCGTTGCGGCGATGACCGCCCTAATGGCAGGTGTATTAACCATTCTCATGGGAGTAATCGGTAAATACCCTCTCGCTATTGCAACCGGTTTAGGTCTGAACACTTTTGTGGCGGTAGGCATTGCTTCACAAATGACTTGGGCCGATGCAATGGGGCTTATCGTTCTTGAGGGAATAATCATCACGATTCTAGTTCTGACTGGTTTTAGAACTGCGGTATTTAAAGCGGTCCCAGCGCAATTAAAGATTGCAATTTCAGTAGGAATCGGACTATTTATCGCACTTATCGGTTTAGTCGATGCGGGTTTCGTGCGTAAGACACCTTCTGGCCCAGTACCAGTAACACTTGGTGACAGTGGAACTCTCGTTGGTTGGCCAATCGTGATATTTGCACTTGGTCTATTTCTTACCATCGGCTTAATTGTGAAAAAGATAAAAGGTGCGATCCTCATTGGAATTATCATCGCAACTGTTGCCGCAGTAGCGATTGAAACATCTCTCAAGATTGGTCCACTCTTCAATGGAGCAACTGGAGCGGTAAATCCAAAGGGATGGAATTTGAATGTTCCGGCAATGCCAGAGAACATCGTGGCAACCCCTGATTTCTCACTCTTTGGGCAATTTAATCTCTTCGGTTCTCTTGATCGAGTTCCGTTAATTACAGTAATCCTTCTAGTCTTCACTCTTTTGCTATCAGATTTCTTCGACACAGTTGGAACTGTTACGGCGATTGGTCACGAAGCAGGACTAGCAGATAGAGATGGTAACGTCGAAAATATTGATCGTATTCTCCTTGTCGACTCAATCGCGGCGGTTGCAGGCGGTGCTGGCAGCATCTCTTCCAACACCAGCTATATCGAATCAGCAGCAGGTGTGGGCGAAGGAGCCCGTACTGGCCTAGCATCAGTAGTTACAGGAATCTGTTTCTTGCTAACCACTTTCTTGGCACCGCTCGTGGCAATCATTCCTTATGAAGCCGCTACTCCAGCTCTAGTTATCGTAGGTTTCTTGATGATGACTCAGATCAAAGCGATTGATTGGGATGATTACGGAATTGCAATTCCAGCATTCTTAACAATCATCTTGATGCCATTCACATACAACATCTCAGTTGGTATCGGCGCTGGCTTCGTAACTCACGTTGTTATCCGATTTATCCAAGGTCGTAGAAAAGAAGTCCATCCACTTCTTCTCTTGGTATCTGGACTCTTTATGGTCTACTTCTTATCCTCGCCTATAAATGCTTGGGTTGGTTAATTAGTTAAATAAAGTAGTTAGACAACGCCCTGCGGAGAAATCTGCAGGGCGTTGTTTTTTATAACGACCAATCGATTGGATCTTTACCCGCTTCAATTAGTGCGGCATTGGCTCGACTAAATGGTTTAGATCCGAAGAAACCACGGTGCGCCGACAAAGGGCTGGGATGCGGCGCCATTATTAATTGATCTGCTTCGAAATATTTGCTGCACTCTTGTGCATTATTCCCCCAAAGAATTGCGATTACTCCTAATTCAGCCATCTTCGCAACACAAACCTCAGTGAAATCTTTCCAACCAGAATCCAGATGCGAGTTACTTTCACCGGATCGACAAGTCAGAGTTCGATTCAGCAGAACTACTCCCTGATCTGCCCAAGGCGATAAATCACCACTTTTTGGGATATCGAGTCCCAGGTCTGATTGCAATTCCTTGAATATATTCTTCAAAGATGGTGGAAAACTCTTTTCGTTTGCTGGAATCGAAAATGCTAAACCAACTGGGTAAATCGCATTTGGATAAGGATCCTGACCCAGTATCAGAACTTTCGATTTGTTTAAATCTCGCGAGAGCGCCCGCATTACCAAATCCCTCTTTGGCAGATAAGAGTCGACCGAGATCTTTTCCTCAATCTCATCTAAGAGCGGAAGGTAATCTTTCAAAGACTCTTGCCAGGAAGGATGCAGCTGCTCACGAAAGATCATGAGCTACGGGCAAAAAACCTTCCATTGGAAACGGTTACTTCTATATTGATTCCAAAAACTGCAGTCATGTGTTCTGATGTAATCACGCTAGAAACAGGACCAGAAACCGCAATCGCGCCATTTTTTATAATCAAAGCGTGGGTGGTTCCGAAAGGAATCTCTTCAATATGATGAGTGACAACGATGCTGGCTGGAGCAAGTGGATCAGTGGAATACTCAGCGAACCGACGAAGTAGATCTTCTCTGCCACCTAGGTCAAGTCCGGCTGTTGGTTCATCTAAGAGAAGTAACTCTGGATCAGACATTAACGCACGTGCAATCTGAACACGTTTCTTTTCGCCATCGCTCAAAGTGTAGTAAGGACGATCTGCAAGATCGCGAACGCCAAATGTCGTTAACAGCGCTACCGCGCGAGATTCGTCCCAAAGATCATAATCTTCGTTCCATCTTCCTAAGACTGCATAAGCCGCGGTGAGAACCACATCTCGCACCAATTCATCGTCTGGAATATTTTCAGATGTTAGGGTTGCACATACTCCGATTCGAGTGCGAAGTTCAAATAAATCAACCTTGCCCATCTCCTGCTCAAGAATTTTCACTGTTCCCCTAGTAGGAAAAATACGCGTTGCCAATATATTCATCAGCGTGGATTTGCCAGCGCCATTAGGGCCGAGTATCACCCAACGTTCACCACTACGAATCTGAAAATCAATCGGACCGAGAATCGTTCGCTGCCCGCGGGTCACCGTTACCCCGTGCATCGATAGGACCGACAATTCGCCCATTGATTCCATAGATGAAAAAGATAGCGCTAATCATTGTCGAATCCGCTTAAATGCCCGACTTATCACCTGTGATTCACGCTAATCTTCTCCCCGAGATGACTAACAACGATAAAAATCAGCAATTTACTGGCTTAATCCTGCTTTCAGGAGTGGATAAGCCTGGGATCACGGAGACCCTTTTTCAAACACTCTCCCCTTTTGCTGTCAATATCTTAGATATTGAACAAGTAGTTATCCGAGGGCGTGTCATTTTGACTTGCTTAATCTCTTGCGCACCAGCTCACGCAGCAGCCATAGAAGCCGATCTGCAAGAGTGTGCAAATACACTCGGCGTTGATATCGCCTCAGCTTTTGAAGAAAGCGCCTCTACAGATATTGCGGTTAAGAAATCTTTGTTGCACGTTGTCGTTTTAGCGCAAGAGTTGAAACCGTCTGCCATCAACGCAGTTGCTAGTGCAATTGCCATCAATGGTGGCAATATCGAACGGATACATCGAACTGCAAGTTATCCCGTCACCGCAATTGAGTTGACCGTATCTGGTGCTGAACAAGGAAAATTGCGGACTGATTTAGCGCAAGTGGGGACAGAGAATGCCGTTGACATAGCCGTTTCTCCCGGTGGATTAATGCGCTGGGCAAAGAAATTGGTAGTAATGGATGTCGACTCAACCCTCATACAGCAGGAAGTAATCGAGTTACTGGGCGCTAAGGCTGGCAAGGGCGCTGAAATCAATGCAATTACGGAATCAGCAATGCGCGGCGAATTAGATTTTGCCGAAAGCCTGCGCGCACGTGTTGCTCTTCTAGCAGGGCTACCTGATTCGGTATTAACGCAAGTACAAAGTGAGATAACTCTAACTCCGGGTGCTCGTACCCTGATTCGAACTCTTCACAAACTTGGCCATCACGTAGCACTGGTATCTGGTGGTTTCGAGCCAGTAATTGCGCCTTTAATGAGCGAATTAGGTATCGCACATATGCGCGCCAACAATCTAGAGATCATTGATGGAAAACTAACTGGAAAACTAACTGGTCCAATTATTGATCGCGCAGGTAAGGCTCAAGCTCTTCGTGATTTTGCCGCACTGCACAAAATCGAGTTAGACCAGACAATTGCAATCGGTGATGGTGCAAATGATTTAGATATGATCACACTTGCTGGTATGGGTATTGCATTTAACGCCAAACCAGCGGTAAAGGCAGCTGCTGATAGCTCAGTATCTGCGCCTTATCTCGACTCAGTACTTTACTTACTTGGGATTACTCGTGATGAAGTGGAAGAGTCAGACTCTCTATAGACGACAAGCGTGGATATCGGTAACCAAAATCCCACGCGCACCTAAAGCCCACAGCTCATCCATTAGACGGTTGGTATCTTTGCGCAAAACCATCGCGCGAACTGCCATCCAATCTTGCTTCTGTAAAGGAGAGATTGTCGGGGATTCTAAACCTGGCGTGATGGCGCAAGCCTTATCAACGCTAACCTTTGGAATGTCGTAATCAAGAAGTACGTACTGTCTTGCAGTAACAACTCCTTGCAAACGACGTAACAAAATTTCTAAATCATCCGGTAAATTCTTTGAATTTCTCGAGATCAAAATCGCTTCACTCTGCAATATCGGATCTCCAAAGATCGCAAGTCCAGCCTGTCTCAAAGTATTACCTGTGCTCACAACGTCAGCGATGACATCGGCAACTCCTAGGCGCACGCTACTTTCAACGGCTCCATCTAGCCTTACGACGATCGCGCTAATGCCTAACTTTGATAAATAGCCATCGACCAAGCCAGGGTATGCAGTCGCAACTCTCTTTCCGATAAGATTTTCAATCTTCCAATTTTTATCTGCAGGTCCTGCGAAACGAAATGTTGATCCACCAAAACCTAAAGAAAGTATTTCCTGCGCGTCCGCGCCAGAATCAATGAGCAAATCTCTCCCGGTTATGCCAGCCTCGAGCTCACCCGTTCCCACATAAAGGGCAATATCTCGTGGGCGCAGGTAATAGAACTCAACGCCATTTTCTGGATCGCTCAAAACTAGATCACGTGAATCAACTCGCTGTCTATACCCAGCCTCTTTAAGAATTTCAATCGAGGCATCAGCGAGTGAGCCTTTATTGGGAACTGCAATCTTTAACACTTTAGCTCGATTCTATAGATAGCGATAAATGTCTGTGGGGTTTAATCCACGTGCCAACATAAGTGCTTGCAGGTGATAGATAAGTTGGCTAATTTCCTCGGCAAGGGCTTCATCGCTTTCATGTTCGGCCGCTAGCCAAACTTCCCCAGCTTCTTCCAGAATCTTCTTCCCGATCGCATGAACACCTGCATTTACTTCAGCAACGGTACCTGAGGTTGGATCCCCGGTTGCAACCTTCTGCGAGAGTTCATCCCAGAGCTGATCAAAAGATTTCATTAGGTGAGTTTACTAGAGATCACTTGCGCGGTGTCGTAGCATTTTTACCATCTCGGCTGGATCTGGTGAATTAAAGACCGCGGAGCCAGCCACGAAAGTATCTGCACCTGCCTCACGTGCGATAGCGATGGTTTCCATAGAAACTCCACCATCTACCTGTATCCAAATAGGTCTGTCACCGATAAGCGCCTTGGATCTGCGCACCTTATCCATCATATCCGTCATAAATTTCTGTCCACCAAAACCCGGCTCTACGGTCATTATCAATAACATATCGATTTCACTTAAGTAATCTGAATAAGGTTCGATCTCCGTGCCCGGCTTTAACGCCATGCCAGCGCGTGCACCGAGTTTTCGTAAACCCTTAAAAGTCTGCACTGGAGTCTGAGCTGCTTCTATATGGATGGTAACGCTACCGGCGCCGGCTCGTGCGTAATCAAGGGCGATTCGATCCACATCATTGATCATCAGATGAGCATCAACTGGGATTGGACAATCAGCGATGATTCTCTCGGCCGCGGCAAAGTCCCAAGTTAAGTTTGGAACAAAGAGATTGTCCATAATATCTAAATGAACTAGATCCGAATCTTTGGCAATCTTAGCTATTTCAGCGTTGAGATTATCGTGGTCAGCGTTGAGAATGCTAGGCGTTATACGCAGGTCGTTGAACACAAAACTATTCTATTTCTCATCGGCTAATTTCTTGCGAAATACTGCAAGAAACATTGCATCAGTTTCGTGGCGATGGGTCCACAAGGAGAGCGATTTATCGCGCATCGCTGATTTCAATTCGGGGGGAAGATGAGGTTGCAGATCCACCAATTCCAGTTCTGGGTGTTTACGCAAAATGTCTGTCACTGCAATGCTGGTCTCGGCCAGGTGCGGCGAACACGTGGCATAACCAAAGTAGCCACCTTCTTCCAACACTGATATCGCGGCATCAGATAGTTCGCGCTGTAACTGGGTTAATTCGCGTAGATCAGCGACAGTGCGGCGCCAGCGAACTTCTGGGCGACGACGCAACGCACCAAGACCAGTGCAAGGAACATCTGCCAAAATAGCCCCGTACTTCTGCCCAAGCGTTGCTATTTCACGTCCATCCCCCACTAAAAGTCGGGCACCACCAATAACTTGTTCGACCAACTTTGCGCGCGGAGCAGAGATTTCATTAGCGGTGAACTTTTTTCCACTCTCTTTCGCCAACGAAGATAGGAGTGCGGCCTTACCACCTGGACCTGCGCAAAGATCGAGCCAGTCATCAGTCTTAGAAACAACCTTGGCAAATATTTGCGCCACAAGTTGCGATCCCTCATCTTGCACACCTGCTCTGCGATGGCGAACAGCTTCTAGAGTTGAAGGAACGCCATCAAATTTCATTCCATACTCCGAATATTTCGTCGGGTGCGCACCAAGGGATATCAATTCTTCAGCACTAGATCTTCCCGGCCACCAGACGATTGTCGGAGTCGCCGCCAGGTTGTTGGCGCAAAGAAGCGATTCAACTTCAGCGAAATCGCGAAGTAAATCAAAATATGCCGAAACAATCCATTCTGGATGTGAATGGATTATGGATAAACGCTCAATCGGATCTGAGATTAAATGTGCTGGAGCCAGCCATTGGTCCAAACTCTGCGCACTCATTTTGCGAAGTAGCGCATTTACAAATGAGGCTTTTGACTCCCCCAAGACTTTTCGTGCTAATTCGACAGTTGCCGAAACTGCAGCGTGCGATGGAACTCGCATTTCAAAGAGTTGATGGGCGCCAAGGCGAACCACGTCAACAATTCCTGAATCAACCTCGCTCCAAGGGCGATCTGATACCTGGGCTGCAATATAGTCATGACGACCCTGCATTCTCAGAGTTCCGTAAAGCAGCTCTGTCGCAAATCCCTTATCGCGTTGTTCGAAATTTGAAGCTGTTAAAGCCTGAGGAAGCAGTAAGTTTGAGTATCCATCGGAACGATTTACTTCTTTCAATATGTCATAGACAAGCAAACGCACCGCATCTGGCTTAGGTGATTTAAAGGTATTTCTTCGCGCTTCGACCATCTCTACTGCAACATATCTGTTGCGCTAAGGCGAGCACCGTTAGCCCAAGAAATTGCCGACATTTGCGATTTTCCTGACGGGGTTACTTCTAAGAGTTCTAGCGCCGAAGTTGCTGTTCCAATATAGATTGATTTCTCTATAACTTTAAGCACACCTGCATTTGCGCTTTGATTAGAAATTCGCACCTTATTGATCTTAAGTACCTGTCCTCGGAAATTTGACCAGGCGCCGGGATCGGGGCTGAAAGCGTTTATCTTGCGATTGATCAAATCAGCATCCGAGTTCCAGTCAATTCGACCCTCCTCTTTACCTAATTTATATGCTCTAGTTGCACCAACATCGCTTTGCAAAGTTGGTTTCTCTCCTCTTTCAATAAGGTCAAGTGTTTTCAAAACTGGAGCGACACCGAGGAGCGCTAAAGACTGAAAGAGCTGCTCGGAAGTTACAGAAGATGAAAGCGGAAATTGAGCAGAAAGATAAATCGGTCCGGTATCCATTCCGGCATCTAACGCAAATACTGTAACTCCGGTGACGTCATCGCCCGCTTCGATTGCGCGCTGCACGGGCGCTGCACCACGCCAACGAGGCAGCAACGAAAAATGCAGGTTGATAAATCCGTGTTTAGGCTTTTGAAGAACTTCCAAGGGAAGCAGCAATCCATAGCCGATAGTCACGACTAGATCTAGATCCCCGATCAAATCTCCGAGCAGTTGGCCACTTTCTGGTTTATGTAACTTCACGCTATTAGCATCTGCCCAATTAGCAACTGGCGTTGATTGGAGAGCTCTACCTCGTCCAGCAGGTGCATCAGGTCGGGTTATTACACAAACCAATTCGTGCCCAGATACAAGTAATGCATCAAGCGTTGGAATTGCTACCTCTGGAGTGGCAGCAACGGCTATACGCACTAAAGACCTCTACCAAAAATGTCGTGGGGCGAGACTTTAACTGTGGGCAGTTGGCCAGATACTTGCGCCGCGTTAAACCATTCTGACTCTCTGATTTCCTTCATCGCTAACTTGCGATCTTCTTTTGAGAGACGGTCAATAAAAACTATTCCATCTAAATGATCTGTTTCGTGCTGTAGCGCTCTTGCCAATAACTCAGTTCCTTCTACGGTAATTGGTTCGCCATACATATTGAAACCTTTTGCCACGGCACGAAATGCGCGTGGTGTCTCATAACTAAGAGCGGGAAAAGATAAGCAACCTTCTTCGCCTTCCTGCATCTCAGAACTTAGATCCAAGGTTGGATTAATAAGGTGGCCTAGGGCATCATCAACATCCCAGACAAAAACTCTGAGACCAACTCCAATCTGTGGCGCTGCTAAACCTGCGCCAGGTGCCTCCAGCATTGTCTCCGTCAAATCGGCGACTAGATTGCGCAGCTCCTTATCGAAATCAACAACTTCTAGAGCAGGGGTAGTCAATACCGGATCGCCAAAGAATCGGATCGGTTGAATAGACATGTATCAAGTCTAGCGTACGAGAGAAAATCTTATGTAAGTGAGTAGGGATCTACTCGCAGTGAAATGCTCTTCTTTTTCGTCACCGCACGATGGCGAATGTAATCTCCTACAAATTTGAGAAGTTGATCGCTATCAACCAGATCAGCGGTCAATAAAATCCTTGAAATATTTCCACTCCGCTGTGCGGGTCCTAAAACCCTGGTGCTTTCAGGTAATCGTTTATCCAGCAACGCTTTCTTTAAGCCGGCAACGATAGAAGTCGCCTCGGCATTCTCTACCTCCATTGCTATGGATCGTGAATATGGTGGGAAATTCAACTCGCTGCGTTCAGAAAGTTCACGTGTGGCTAGAACTTTCGGACTCCATTGCGTTATCGCAGCGGTAATTGGATTTGATGAATTCACAACTGTAATTACTTCACCTTTTTTACTTACTAAAGCGGCTGCAATAAAGAAAGTTTCGCGGGCACGTTCCTGCGCTCGTAAATCAGAGTATGAAAAGAATGAATCGCCTTCCAATAAGACAACGGCAGAATAGCCACCATCGACATGGGGCTGCATTCCCGCGGTCGCAATTACTAAAGCAGGTGAATCGGGTAGTTCTAAAATTTGGGAATCAGCAGTTGAGTAAAAGGTGGGAATATTAGGAAAAGCACGACCTATCTCCTCGGTGTGGCGTTCACCACCACGCCCCAACATCATCAATGCATCGCTTTTACACCAACGGCATTTCAAAGATATTTGAGACTTCCCACAAAGAACGCACTCTGGCGCAGCATTGGCCTTGCGACGAGATATCTTTCCACCACATTCGCAAGTTGCAATGTTTCTACATTTTTTACACATCAAGGAACTTGCATAACCTTTACGGGGAATAAGAAAAAGAACCGGGCCAGAATTTATGGCCTTTCGAATTGGTGAGAATATTCGATTCGGAAGGAGCTCTCCACTTAGGGATTCAAAATTGCTAACTTGCAGGCGATTATTCTTATCTAGCATCTTCACTTCATCTTTATCGATGAGAAGACCAATCTCCAGCGCGGGCGAATAGCCAACAAAAAATAGATCGCATCCACTCTGCGCAGCTCGTATAAGGGCAAGATCTCTTGTATTCCAACCCGGAGATCTGGGCTCGTAATGTGATTCCGCGCCTTCGCGAAAAACCACAATCGTCTTAAGATCAGGAGGAAATGCAAAAATCGCGCTTCTAGTTCCGATTGTTATTAAATCAGGCTCTCTAATTGATCTTAAATAGTTCTCATATCTCACGCTGCGGCTAAGCGCACCCGATAAGACACACGCCTTATCCCCCAACACGTTGGCCAGGCGCTGCAACTCTCGCTCTTCAGGAACAATGATGAGAATTGATCCTGTTCTTACCTTCGATAAAGCAAACTCTGCAAGTTTTACAATTGCATCCTCGTGTGGCTGTACATGGATATATGTTTTATTAGCCTTCGAGGTCTCCGTGTTTTTTACTTTACTAACGCTCTCATGGTGCAATTTATCGATACCGGCGACCCTGGGCGGAACAGCGCTGCGGAGAAAGTCATATGGATGTGCCAACCAGCGCGCACAACCTTCAGCGACTAATTCAAGTAGACCAAGCGGTGCAACAATAGTGGGTGAAAGTATCTTTGAAATGAATTTCAGACCCGACTGAGCGCCTTCCTCAGTTCGCTCAACGACGAGTGCTTCACATTCACGACCCGCAAAATCAACGCTAACGCGAACACCGACACGGACCTGCGCATCAAAGCGAGCAGGTACCAGATAATCGAAGAGGCCATCTAGATGTGCGATGCCGTTATCTACCCATACTTTTACAATCGGGGCAGACTCTGCCGCAACCTTCTCAACACGTTTTGCCGTTTCGGTCTTTAAGCGAAGCGGCCGCGCAGTGGACACGGCTAAACCTAAGAGTTAATTAACTGCTGCAAGAAGTTGATCGACTCGCGAAGTTATCTCCCAGGTGAAATTGGGAAGCTCGCGACCGAAGTGGCCATAAGCAGCTGTCTGCGCGTAGATCGGGCGAAGTAGATTCAAATCGCGAATGATCGCAGCTGGACGAAGATCAAAAACGCTAGTGACCGCATCTTGAATCTTCTGAACAGGAACAGTTTCAGTTCCGAAAGTTTCTACGAATACACCAACTGGTTGGGCCTTACCTATTGCGTAGGCGACTTGAACTTCGCAACGTCGCGCCAGACCAGCAGCCACAACGTTCTTGGCAACCCAACGCATTGCATATGCAGCTGAACGATCTACCTTTGATGGATCCTTACCTGAGAAGGCTCCTCCACCATGGCGGGCCATTCCGCCGTAGGTATCAACGATGATTTTTCGACCAGTTAAACCAGCATCGCCCATTGGGCCGCCAATAACAAAGCGGCCAGTTGGGTTAATTAAGGTGCGCATATCCTTGCGCGGAAGATCAATCTTTGCCAAGACTGGTTCGATTACAAATTCAATGATCTCGGGAGTTAGCTTCTTAGCAACATCTACTTCTTCAGCATGCTGGCTGGAAATAACCACTGTGTCCAAAGCAACCGCTTTGTCACCATCGTATTCAATAGTTACTTGCGTCTTGCCATCTGGTCGCAGGTAGGCAAGCGCCCCTGATTTACGAACAGCCGAAAGTTGTTGGGCTAGTTCATGCGCTAACCAAATAGGAAGTGGCATTAACTCTTTTGTGTCATCGCAGGCATATCCAAACATCAAACCTTGATCGCCAGCCCCTTGCAAATCAAGTGGATCTGCCGATGATGCAACACGATTCTCATAAGCATCATCAACGCCCTGAGCAATATCTTGAGATTGCTGACCGATAGATATCGAAACACCACAGCTGTTTCCGTCGAAGCCCTTTACGGATGAGTCGTAGCCAATTGCAATCACGGTGTCACGAACAATTCCCATAACATCGGCGTAGCCATTTGTTGTCACTTCACCGGCAACGTGAACCTGTCCCGTTGTGATTAAGGTTTCAACAGCCACGCGACTTGATGAATCTTGCGCAAGTAGCGAATCCAAGATGGCATCAGAAATCTGATCTGCGATCTTATCTGGGTGGCCTTCTGTTACAGATTCAGAGGTAAATAAGCGTTTTGACATTGGATTAACCTAACTGGCTTAGGGCCTGATCTAGCAACAACTCGGCTAGCGTGTCTTTGCTGGTTTGTGGAACTTTTATTTGAGCACCGTTGCTCGTGATAATAAAACCTTGCGTATCTAGAGCACCGAATATTGCACCATTTGATACATTGTTTAGATAGAGAATATTAGCGCCCTTAGCCACTCTTTTAGCCTCAGCAGCTACTAAGTCGTCATCAGTCTCAGCCGCAAAGGCAATAACTATCTGATCTTTACGCAATCTAGCAATTGATTTGAGTAGATCAGGATTCTCAACTAATGGAATATCTAGTAACTGACCTTTTTTAATTTTTCCTTCCGAGTATTGCGAAGGCCTCGCATCTGCCACGGCCGCACTCATTACCAATAGATCCGTTGCTGGAAATTCAATTTCTAGGGCTGCGTACATTTGTGTTGCAGTCTCAACTTGCAATATTTCAATCCCCGAAAGGTCTTCGATCTCTTCTTCAGAAAGCTGTGGGTTGGCAAAAATCATCTTCACTTTAGCGCCACGATCACGGGCGGCGCGAGCAACCGCTGCCCCTTGTCTGCCACTAGAACGATTACCGATGAAGCGCACTGGATCAATCGCTTCACGGGTTCCTCCGGCTGTTACCAGAACGTGCTTGCCTAGAAAATCTTTTTTAAGATCTATTAACTTTTCGAATTCACTAATGATTGTTTGGGTCTCGGGGAACCTGCCCTGACCAAAATCATCCCCCGTTAAGCGACCAATTGCAGGATCCAATATCGTAAAACCCCGCGCTTTTAAAGTCTTTACATTCTCTTGCGTTGCCGGGTCTTGCCACATCTGTGGGTGCATCGCAGGAACAATCAAAACCGGTACGTCTAGGGCAAGAACTAAGTTTGTTAATAAATCATCGGCACGACCTGCAGTAATTCTGGCAATTAAGTCTGCCGTGGCCGGTGCAATTATTAGGGCGTCCGCTTTATTTGCTAATGAAATATGTCTGACTTCATCGACTCTCTCCCATACTTGGGTAGTAACCACGCGGTGTGAAAGCGCTTCCCAAGTTGCGGCCCCTACAAAATTAAGACTTGATGGAGTGGGAACCACTGTTATTTGATAACCGCGATCCTGTAAACGACGCAATAGATCGCAGGATTTATATGCGGCAATGCCGCCGCCAACCCCGAGAATTACTTCTCGAACTTTGGCCATTTGATTTAAGGAGAGAAAGGGTGCTTACGCTGTTGGTTCGAGATTTTCGATCGTCAAGAGGCCTTCGTTGATTTCACGAAGTGCAATTGACAGTGGCTTCTCGTGGACGTGAGTTTCAACCAGCGGGCCAACATATTCAAGGAGGCCTTCACCGAGTTGTGAGTAATAAGCATTTATTTGACGTGCGCGCTTTGCAGCGTAGAGCACCAAGCTGTATTTAGAGCCGCTCTTATCGAGAAGTTCATCGATTGGTGGGTTAGTGATTCCGTCCATTTGGACCTCCTGGGTGCGCGCGAATTTACTAAGAAAAGCTACGAATTATTGGTTAATCCTATCAGGCGTTCGACGACCTCCTCCACTCGCTCATTTACGAGCGAAAGATCAAATAAACCTGCTTGTGCAAGTTCTTCCTGGGCCAGTGCAAGCCGTGCAGCCCGCCTTTCGGGTGAGTCAGTCCCCCGACCTTCTAAACGAGAGACCAATTCTTCCCAAGAAGGTGGCTGTAGAAAAACTAATATCGCCTCCGGGGCGCTTTCTTTGACTTGCTTAGCACCTGCTATTTCAATTTCGAGAAGTACATTCTTACCATCGCGAAGTGCATCTTCTACTGGCTTTCGAGGGGTTCCATATCTATTGCCCGCGAACTCTGCCCATTCTAGAAAAAGTGCTGATTTTACTGCGCTATCAAACTCTTCATTGCTATAAAAGAAATAATCGGAACCATCAACTTCGTTATGTCGGGCAACGCGTGTTGTCGCGCTAATACTCACCCAAAATGAATTGGTTGCTCGTAACGCTTTTGCGACGGTACTTTTTCCAACACCACCAGGTCCCGATAGAACCAAGAGCTTGCCACGTTGCGCGGCGGCAACCCGATCTGGAAATTCTCGGAGCAAATTTTGGCGTTGTGCCACGCCCAAGCCTTGTATGCGCCTGGTCTGTGAAATCTGCAAGCGATCTAACGTTGCGATTGCACGCACCTTGCCTACGCCTGAAAAAGATTCAAGTAATTCCACCACGCGCATCTTCGCAATTGATTCATCGCTCTTGGCTAACTCGAAGACGGCAGCAAGTGATAGGTCACCACTTTTTACCCGAACTTTTGTTGCTGCTCTGACTTGACGCGCCGCCGTTGATTTCGCCAACGCAGCCGATCGTTGCTCAGCAGTTAATATTGGAGGAATCGGCATTATTTAACTCTACGCAAGAGCGCTCAAAATTTCATCAGCAATCAATCGCGCCTTTGCGCTCATTGCCGCCGCCCCATCGCTCCAGGAGTTGGTTATTGGGCGACCAATTACAACAAAGTTGGCTCCCGCGGCAATTGCATCACCTGGAGTCATTGTGCGCATCTGATCATCTCCTCCTTGTTCTGCAAGTGGCCTAACGCCAGGAGTGATAATTATTGGCTCACTTCCTACTGCGCTTCGGATAGCCGCGGTTTCTAAAGGCGAGCAAACTATCGCCTTTGCACCAGAGTCCACTGCCATCTTGGCGAGGGCTACTGCGCTCTCGAGCGCAGGATTTGAGAAACCAATTTCAAATAAATCTGATTCGGATAGTGAAGTTAAAATAGTTACTGCCGTAACAGAGACGTTGGGTACTGCTTTAGCCGCTGCGGTAACCATTGCTCGACCACCACTTGCGTGGACAGTTAGAAACTTTGGGTTGAGATGAGCAATGGCACTGGCCGCGCCTGCGACGGTATGTGGAATATCGTGCAACTTTAGATCTAAGAAAATCTCGGCTCCGGTGCGTTTTACAACTTGAGCAACACCAGCGGCGCCGAAATTCAAATAAAATTCTAGCCCTAACTTATAGACGCTAACAGAACCTTCTGTCGCTTTTATCCATGAGATAGCCGTTTCAAAGTCTGAGGTATCTATTGCAAGAATAATCGGCGCTTTCATAACTCCTCCGCGCGATGAGCATAACCAACAGCAGATTTAAGTGATGGGAAACCCTTTGCGATCAATAGATCTTGCAACTCGCGCTGGATTTCAATTACCGCACTTGGATTTCCAAAACTAGCAGTTCCAACACTAACTCCAGAAGCACCGGCCAGAATTAATTCCAGCGCATCCCTTCCTGAAGAAACACCGCCCATTCCCAAGATCGGAACATTCGGTAGCACAGCGTGCACTTGATAAATCGCACGGACCGCTACTGGCCTAATCGCTGGACCAGATAAACCACCGGTCTTTCCACCAAGATGTGGGCGCATCGAATCTAAATTAATCACCATTCCAAGAACAGTATTGATAAGGGCCAGTGCATCTGCGCCAGCATCTACGACACCTCGCGCTATATCTGGCAAGTTTGTAACATCAGGTGAAAGCTTGGCAATTATCGGAATCTCTCCACCGATCGTGCGGCGTACTCCATCTATTACGCGTCGAGAAGCTTCTGGATCGCAAGCAAATACCAATCCGCGATTTTCAACATTTGGACAAGAAATATTAACTTCAAGAGCGCTAATGCCAACCACCGATCTAACTTTCCGAGCTAGCGTTGCATACTCTTCAACAGTCTCCCCTGCGATAGAAACAATCACTTTAGAATTCTGCTCAATTAACCAGGGCACATCATTTGCTAAGAAGGCATCAATACCCGGACCCTGCAAACCTATTGAATTAAGCATTCCCGAAGGAGTCTCTGCCATTCGAGGAGTTGGCCTGCCATATCTCGGTTTATTCATAACCGACTTAGTCACGACTGCGCCAATATCTCGCAAATCAAAAAATTGCGCTAACTCTTTACCCGAACTCGCACAACCGCTGGCGGTGAATATGGGGGTATTAAAGTAGGCATTTCCCAAAGTGGTAGAAAAATCAAAGGTGTTCAAGGTGTGCCTTCCGGAACTTGGCCAACCAGCTGCCATTGAACTTGTGCGCCATCCATTACTGGACCATCTATACACGAGCGCAGCATTGCAATCTTGCCATCTTCTCCCATTACCGGAAGAACACAGGTCATACAGATACCAATTCCGCAGGCCATCGCTTCTTCAACTGCACATTGGTGCACGACATCAGTGCCGGCAGTTAGCGCAGATATTGCACTTAACATACCCATCGGGCCACAAGAGTAGATAACATCAACTTCTCTATTCTCAATGAGCGTTTTGATTGGTTCAGTGACACGACCAGTTTCACCCATGGTTCCGTCTTCGGTATAGATTTTCAGCGAATTAACGGAGCGTTTGCCTTCCATTGGTGCGTAAATCTTTCCACCAGTTGATGCACCAAGGAGCATATCCACTTTGCAACCTCGAGTTTTTAAAACTTCTGCCAATCCAAAGAGAGGTGCTGAGCCGTAACCGCCACCGACAAGAAGAGCCTTCACTGGCTCTGTTGGAATTCCGAAGGCAGTTCCAAGCGGAGCGACGATATCAATTTCTGCACCTTCTGCTTGAGCGCAGAGCCACTTAGAACCGGTTCCATGAGGAGCAACGATCAACTCCATAGTTCCACCAAAGCTTACGCTCTCGGCAACACGAGATATTGCGAAAGCACGTCGCAAAATCATGCGTGAAGATTCACCACCAACTTTTATTGCCACAAAGTTTCCAGGGCGACAACTTTTAACTAGGTCACCAATTCCAAAAACTATTTGATGATATTGGCCAACTCTTTTATTGGCTAACACGGTTGCGTTCATCTGCGCCGCTGATCGATTAATTTGCGACACTATCGTTTCAGCCATTCTTGAATTGGTAATACGCTTAATTCACCGCGTTGCAGCGCTTTTATTCCCTCGACCGCTGCGCTAAAACCAGCAGTTGTGGTTATGCACGGAATTGAACGCTGTACAGCCGCAGTACGAATTGCCCAACCATCTGCGCGCGTACCTCGCCCAACAGGCGTATTGATAACCAGATCAACATCCCCACTATTTAAAAGTTCAACGATTGTTCGCTCCCCCATAGGACCAGAGCCTTCCGAGTTCTTGCGAACTTTATGCGCAAGAACATTATTGTTAGCGAGGTAATCCGCGGTGCCACCTGTAGCCAAAAGGCTAAATCCAAGTGAAACGAGCGCCTTTGCGGGAGCAACTCCGGAAGCCTTATCTTTATCGGCAAGTGAAACAAAGACAGTTCCGAACTTGGGCAGAGGACCGAAGGCACTTATTTGAGATTTCGCGTAACTCTCACCGAATGTTTCTGCGATACCCATTACTTCACCAGTTGAACGCATCTCCGGTCCTAGCACGGCGTCAACTCCCCGCCCATCGGTTCGTCGGAAGCGGTTCCAAGGTAGGACTGCTTCCTTGACTGAAATTCCTTTAGCCACGCCATCAACGCTATTTGGTAGCAAGCCTTCACTCTTTAGCTCAGCAATCGTTGTTCCCATAGACAATCTTGCAGCAGCCTTTGCCAGCGGAACACCAGTTGCTTTACTTACAAATGGAACGGTTCGAGAAGCGCGCGGATTTGCTTCTAATACATACAGAACATCTTCAGCCATTGCGAACTGAATATTTATAAGTCCTAATACGCCCACACCTTGTGCAATTTTCAGCGTAGCTTCGCGAATAGCTTTATGTTGCGCCGGAGTGATTGTCGCCGCTGGAAGCACACAAGCGCTATCACCTGAGTGAATGCCCGCCTCTTCAATGTGCTCCATAACTCCACCTAAAAAGAGTTCATGTCCGTCATAGAGTGCATCTACATCTATTTCAATTGCGCTATCTAAGAATCGATCTACTAATACAGGATGGTCAGGTGTTATATCGGTGGCACGACCAATGAATCCAGAAAGTGCCGCGTCATCATAAACAATCTCCATGCCACGACCACCAAGTACAAATGATGGGCGGACGAGAACTGGATAACCGATGCGTGCTGCAATATCTAGCGCTTCCATCTGAGATGCTGCCATCCCGAATTCTGGCGCGGTTAGTGATTGTTCGGCTAGTACTTTGCCGAATGCGCCGCGTTCTTCAGCGAGATTGATCGCTTCAGGTGAAGTACCTAAAATATTTACTCCTGCTGCTTTGAGGCCAGCGGCTAGCCCCAGTGGTGTTTGTCCGCCTAGTTGGGTTATAACTCCAAGTACTGGTCCTGCCAAAGTTTCGGCGTGAACTACTTCTAGTACATCTTCCAAAGTAAGAGGCTCAAAGTAAAGACGATCTGATGTGTCATAGTCAGTAGAAACTGTCTCGGGATTGCAATTGATCATAACTGTTTCAAATCCCGCTTCGCGTAATGTAAAAGAGGCGTGAACGCAGGAATAGTCGAATTCAATTCCCTGACCGATGCGGTTGGGTCCGCTGCCTAAGATAATGACCGCAGGTTTTGTACGAGGTCGCACTTCAGTTTCTTCTTCATAACTTGAGTAATGATAGGGAGTAAAAGCTTCAAATTCGGCGGCGCAAGTATCAACTGTCTTATAAACCGGACGGACATTTGCGTGATGGCGCACTTTGCGAACATCTTCCTCGGTTAAGCCTCGCATAATAGCGATTTGGGAATCTGAAAATCCCATCTCTTTACCTGCTCGCAAGACGCTTTCTGACAACTCTCCCGGCTGAGACAATTCTTTTGCACGTTGGTTGATCAACTCAATTTGGTGCAGGAACCAGCGATCGATCTTTGTCGCAGCAAATATTTCATCTATCTGCGCGCCAGCCCACATCGCTTTCTGCACTTGCTGTAGACGATATTCGGTTGGGATTTGCATAGATTTAAGCAAAGCGGCTTTATCGATTTGTGAAATATCTGAAGGGAATTGAAAGATAGCCTCTTTGCGTTCCAGCGAACGTAGCGCTTTCATTAAAGCTTCAGGAAAAGATCGTCCTATCGCCATCGCTTCACCAACGCTCTTCATGGTGGTGGTCAACCTTGGGTCCGCGTCAGGGAATTTTTCAAAGGCAAAGCGTGGCGCTTTCACAACTATGTAATCCAAAGTCGGTTCAAATGACGCTGGAGTAACTTGGGTAATATCATTTTTAATTTCATCAAGGGTGTAACCAATTGCTAGTTTGGTAGCAATCTTTGCAATTGGAAAACCTGTTGCCTTTGATGCCAGAGCGCTAGAGCGTGAAACTCGCGGATTCATCTCAATTACGATTATGCGACCATCATCGGGATTTACCGCAAATTGGATATTACATCCGCCAGTGGCCACGCCAACCTCACGAATGATATCGATCGAAAGATTACGCAATTTTTGATATTCCACATCAGTTAAAGTGAGTGCCGGCGCAACGGTGATTGAGTCACCTGTATGCACACCCATCGGATCAATATTTTCAATGCTGCACACAATCACCACGTTGTCGGAAGAATCGCGCATCACTTCAAGTTCATATTCTTTCCAGCCCAAGATAGATTCCTCAAGAAGAAGTTCAGAAGTTGGGCTATGGCGCAGACCCGCACCTGCTATCTGACGCAAATTCTCTTCATCAAAGGCGATTCCAGAACCGAGTCCACCCATGGTGAAGGAAGGGCGAACGACGACCGGATAATTCAGAATTGCAGCGCCCGCAATTACCTCTTCCATTGTGTGACAAATAATTGATTTAGCAGACTCGCCGCCAATTTTTTCAACAATGCCACGAAAGAGTTCACGATTTTCTCCACGCTCAATTGCATCTACATCTGCGCCAATTAGCTTTGTTCCGTAGCGCTCCAGTGTCCCTGCCTTATGTAAACCAATAGCCGCATTTAACGCCGTTTGCCCGCCAAGGGTTGCTAAAACCGCATCCGGACGCTCCTTTGCGATGATCTTCTCAATAAACTCAGGTGTAATCGGTTCGATGTAAGTTGCATCTGCAAATTCTGGATCAGTCATAATCGTCGCGGGATTGGAATTTACAAGAATTACTCGGATGCCTTCGGCGCGCAGAACACGACAAGCTTGAGTTCCTGAATAATCGAATTCACATGCTTGACCAATAACTATTGGGCCTGAACCAATAACTAAAATACTTTTAATCGACAGATCGCGTGGCATTAGCTTGCACCCACCTTGCGCGGATAGCTCACCATTAAATCGATGAAGCGATCAAATAAATAAGCCGCATCATGTGGGCCAGCAGCAGCCTCTGGATGATATTGCACGCTAAATGCGCCACGTTCTAACAACTGTAAACCTTCGACTACTCCATCATTTAGCCCAACGTGGGTTACTTCACCAGATCCAAATACAGTATTAAATACCCCATCAGTCGGCGCCTTGATTGCAAAGCCGTGATTATGCGCGGTAATTTCAACTTTTCCAGATTTTTTATCTAAAACCGGTTGATTAATTCCGCGGTGACCGAACTGTAACTTATAAGTATCGAAACCCAACGCCCGCCCTAAAATTTGATGACCGAAGCAAATACCGAATAACGGAATCTCTTCTAAGAGAATATCTCTCACTAAATCTACAACGTCATCCATTGTTGCGGGATCCCCCGGGCCATTCGAAAGAAAGACCCCGTCCGGATGTACGCTCTTGATTTGTTCAAGAGTGGAGTTAAAAGGAAGTACGTGAACTTCTACTCCTCGCGCAGCTAGTGCTCTTGGTGTCGCTGCTTTGATTCCCAGATCTATTGCGGCAACTGTAAATTTCTTTTCACCGATTGCCGGGACAATGTATGGCTCTGGCGTCGAAACATCTGCACTTAAATATGCACCCGACATCGCCTCAATCTTTCGAACTTCAATCACCATCTCTTCGCGAGAGATATCTATATCTGAGAAGATTCCAACTCGCATAGCTCCCCTATCTCGCAAGTGGCGAGTGAGCGCTCGGGTATCAATTCCTTGGATTCCGACAATTCCCTGTTCAATCAGTTCAACTTCTAAATCTTTCTCGCTACGCCAATTACTCGTAATCGTCGAAGGATTGCGAACAACGAATCCAGCAACCCAAATCTTCTTTGATTCATTATCAGGGGTGTTGACTCCGGTATTTCCAATGTGAGGCGCGGTCATTACGACGACTTGGCGATGATAACTAGGATCGGTAAGCGTCTCCTGGTAGCCAGTCATTCCAGTCTGAAATACCGCTTCGCCAAATGTGCGACCAGTAGCCGCCCAAGATTTACCTTCAAAAATTCTTCCATCATCTAATACAAGAAAAGCTTTAGCCACTACTGACCTCCTTGCGGAAGAAGTTTGCCGTTGAGATAAGTAGGTGAGCCGCGGAAGAAGGTTGCCGTAACGACACCTTGTAGATCCATTCCATGGAAAGGAGTATTGCGACTACGGGATGCAACTCGGTCACGATCCACTCGCATACTTTGAGTTGGGTTAATCACAGATAAATTAGCAACGCTTCCGATCGCTATCTCTTGCCCGTGATCTGAATATCGACCGATTCGCGCTGGCGCATAACTCATTCGATCTGCCACCGCTTCCCAGGACATTAGACCCGTGGCCACCATAGTCTGATTAATGATTGCCAGCGCACTTTCTAGCCCAAGCATTCCAAAAGCTGCTTCCTGCCATTCACACTCTTTCGCTTCCGCTGGATGAGGCGCGTGATCGGTTGCAACAATATCAATTGTTCCATCGGCAAGACCTTCACGTAGCGCCTCAACATCACGTTGCGTACGAAGAGGAGGATTAACTTTATAAATTGGATCGTAACTCAGCGCGCTCTCATCCGTTAAAAGTAGATGATGCGGAGTAACTTCAGCTGTGACATCCATTCCGCGTGCCTTTGCCCAGCGAATGATTTCTACTCCACCAGCAGTGGTTAAGTGGCAGATATGTAAACGTGATTTAACGTGATCGGCAATTAAAATATCGCGAGCAATAATCGCTTCTTCGGCTACCGCTGGCCATCCCTTTAGCCCCAATCGTGAAGAAATTTCACCTTCATTCATTTGTGCGCCGATTGTTAAACGTGGTTCCTGCGCATGTTGGGCTATAACACCATCGAATTTCTTTACGTACTCCAGCGCCCGACGCATTACCAAAGGATCAAAGACGCAATTTCCATCATCGCTAAAGATTCGAACACGTGCACGCGAATCCGCCATTGCACCAATTTCAGAAAGATTCTCCCCCAACAAACCGCGGGTTACGGCGCCGATAGGAAATACATCAACATAACCAGCGCTCTGCCCTAAAGCGTAAACCTGCTCGACTACGCCGGCGGTATCTGCAACTGGCGATGTATTTGCCATCGCCGAAACGGCAACAAATCCGCCTTTGGCTGCGGCCATCGAACCTGATAAAACGGTTTCAGCATCTTCTTTACCCGGCTCGCGCAAGTGAGTATGAAGATCTACCAGTCCAGGAAGTGCGACTGAACCGGATAAATCGATTTCTATTACTCCTTCTGTCTTTACTAAAGAATTTGATAGAGCAGAAATTTTTCCGTCGCGAATCTCGATGTCACTCTTTTTTCCGTCAGGAAGGGTTAAGCCTTTGAGTAAATAATTCGCTTTTGTCATAGCGTTGCCCCAATCTCTTGGTTACCCGCGAGGAGTAAGTAAAGAACTGCCATACGAATGCTGACTCCATTTGCAACTTGTTCGACAATTACCGAGCGCGCACCATCTGCAGCATCAGCAGTGATTTCTAACCCGCGATTCATTGGCCCTGGATGCATGACGATCGCATCAGGCTTGAGCGCTCTAATTCGATCGCTATTTAATCCGAAATATCTGGAATATTCACGGGCGCTTGGAAAGAAGAGTTCGTTCATTCTCTCCATTTGAATTCGCAGCATCATAACTGCATCTACGCTCTCTATTACGGCATCTAGATCATAAGAAATAGTGCACGGCCAACTTTCCACACCAACTGGCAAGAGCGTAGGTGGAGCGACCAGGACAACCTGGGCTCCGAGTTTTGCTAAAAGAAGGACGTTAGATCGAGCAACTCGTGAGTGCAAAACATCACCGACAATTGCAACTCGTAAACCAGCTAAGTCGCTTGCGCCTTTAGATAAATGTTTACGAATTGTAAATGCATCAAGTAACGCTTGACTGGGATGTTCGTGGGTTCCATCTCCGGCATTTATCACCGCACCAGACATCCAATGTGAGTCGGCCAATCTTTGCGCAGCACCTGATGCGCCATGACGGATGATTACCGCATCGGCTCCCATTGCTTGCAGCGTCATCGCAGTATCTTTGAGTGACTCACCTTTGCTGATACTTGAGCCTTTTGCAGAGAAGTTAATAACATCAGCAGATAGCCTTTTTGCAGCGGCTTCAAAAGAGATCCGCGTACGAGTGGAATCCTCAGCGAAAAGATTTACGATCGTGCGACCACGCAGTGTTGGTAACTTCTTCATAGGTCCGTCGCTGACACGTGCCATCTCCTGGGCAGTATCTAGAATTGAAATCGCTTCGACTTTTGAGAGGTCATTAATTGATAAAAGGTGCTTCATTCTGAGCCACCTTCAATCAACACTTCATCAACACCATCTAGCTCGGTTAAGTGGACTACTACGCTCTGTGATGCCGAAGTTGGAATATTTTTACCGACATAATCCGCACGGATTGGCAACTCCCGATGCCCGCGATCAACCAAGATTGCTAACTGAACGCTCTTCGGACGCCCGATCTCACCTAAGGCATCCAATGCGGCTCGAATAGTTCTGCCGGAGTAAAGAACATCATCAACCAGAATGACGTTTCTATCTTCAACTCCGAGTGAAGGAATCACCGTGGGCATCAAAGCGCGAGGCGGACGCATCCGTAGGTCATCGCGATGCAGAGTTATATCTAAGGTTCCAACCTGGATCGGGATGCCTTCAATACTGGAAACAATTTCGGCGATGCGTTTGGCTAGGTGTGCACCACGAGTTGGAATCCCTAACAAAGTGATTGTGCTAGATCCAGCATTTCTTTCAAGGATCTCATGCGAAATGCGAGTCAGCGCGCGTGATATATCTGGCGCAGGCAGGACAAGGCTCATTTAAATCTCCTTCCCCGCCTCGCAGGACGGGTCGTTAAAGGATGTTGGCAAATGATACACCGACTCCCCCTCATCCTGTGGACAGCCAAAGTAAGCGTGGTGCTTAACCACTTAGCCTATGGCGCATGAAAAATACTTCAGCGCTCATTCAGCCAACGCCTGAATCAGTAGCCACGCGCTTGCGCTTAATCCGGAAATCTCGCGGTTGGACCCTGCACGATATCGAGACGAAAACAGCTGGGTCGATAAAAGCAGTGGTGATGGGTTCATACGAACGCGGAACCCGTGCAATTTCTCTTGCCCGCGCTCTTGAGCTAGCCAATCTATTTGCAATTCCAATTTCAGATCTCTTATGCGAACCAAATACTCGAAGTAGTGAGAATTTGGGGTTTAGGCGCTTTGATCAGCGACGAATCACAAAACTACTTTCAGAGAGTGAAGATGAGAAGTTGGGAAAGCTCAATAAATTCTTGGTGGCAATCGTGCGACGTAGGGGAGATTGGAATGGAGAAATATTATCTCTGCGAAGTACCGATCTAGACACTTTAACTCTGATTCTAGAGATGAGTCAGAGTCAGTTGTCTGAATGGCTAAAGGAAGAAAATATTGCTTTTGGCTAGCGCTAAATCGCCAAACTATCTTTTATTGATGCGATTCGACCAAGTACACCGTGGATATATGTTGCTGAGTCATCGGTTGAAAGCTCTTTAGCCAAATTTAACGCTTCATCAATTGCGATGGCATCTTCCAGATCTCTACACCATAAAATCTCGTAGATTCCAAGGCGCAAAATATTGCGGTCTACCGCAGGTAAGCGATCCATATCCCAACCTTGGGCGTAGGTACTTATGAGCTCATCTATCTTGCGGCGATTATCTGCGATACCCAAAATCAGCGTCTTCGTGTACTCACGAATGGGACGGGAATCAGGACCATCATCTTCAACATCTCGAAGTGCTAAAAGATCCGCTGGAGCTTGGCCGCGAATATCGCCTTCGTAAAGTAAATCTAAGCTCTGTTTACGAGCCTTACTTCTGGCCGACACTAGTTAGCGCGACCCAAATATGATCCGTCGCGAGTATCTACAAGAACCTTCTCATCTTGCTTAATGAAAAGCGGAACTTGGATTTGGATTCCAGTTTCGACAGTCGCAGGTTTTGTGCCACCTGAGGAACGATCTCCCTGTAGGCCAGGTTCGGTGTAAGTAATTGTTAGAACCACCGAGGCCGGGAGTTCAATGTAAAGCGGGTTATTCTCGTGAATCGCAACGATTGCTTCGGTATTTTCTAGCATGTATTGCGCTGAATCACCGACCGTCGCGGCGCTGATATTCATTTGATCGAAAGTTTTATTATCCATAAATACGAAGTCTTCGCCCTCTTTATAAAGGAAATTCATCTCACGCTTTTCAAGGATCGCTATTTCGATTTTTACACCAGCGTTGAAGGTCTTGTCGACTACCTTGCCAGTCAATACCTGCTTTAACTTTGTTCGCACAAATGCTGGACCTTTACCTGGCTTCACATGTTGAAATTCAACAACAGTCCATAGTTGACCATCAATATCTAAGGTCATGCCATTTTTTAGATCATTTGTTGTTGCCACGATAACTCCAGTTCACGCACCAGCGTAATTAATCAACCGATTGCGTTTGAAGCAAGTACCACGCGAGGTTGGCCTCCGATTTTCGAAGGCTATTGGAGAAGTTTACCTGAAGAATTAACTAGTTAAGGCCTTCAGCGCGATTAGCGCCAATACATAGGAATTCGGTCCAAATCCACCGATGGTCCCATTGGCCACTCCGGAAATTACTGAAGTGTGTCTAAATTCCTCACGCGCTAAAGGATTTGAAAGATGTACTTCGATTAACGGAGCTTTAACCAATTCGGCTGCATCTCTAATTGCATAAGAATAATGCGTGAATGCAGCTGGATTGATTATTACAGGTATCGATCCATCCGCTGCCTCGTGCAACCAAGAGATTATGGTTGCTTCGTCATCACTCTGACGTACATCGGCGGTAAAGCCATGCGTCTTTGCAGCGCTCTCGATATGCGCGACTAATTGTGGATAGCTCATGTCACCATATATTGCGGAATCGCGTATATCTAGGCGTGCCAAATTCGGTCCGTTGATTACTAAAACCTTCATGAGCTCACCTTTTCATATGCTGCGAATAAGACTTTCTCATCTGGATTCTCCAAACGATCTGTCTTGCCGATACCAGTAATGGTAACGAACCGAAGGGACTTTCCGCGGGCCTTTTTATCCAGAGACATATTTGCAAGCAAGATCGGCCAAGCACCTCGTTTATATGAAGTAGGCAGTCCCAAACCTTCCAATATATCTAAATGATCCTGCGCTAAATCCGCTGTGATCAAGCCCAGGGCCAATTGCAGCTGTGCCATAAACGCCATACCAATAGCAACGCATTCTCCGTGACGCAGTGAAAATTTTGATTCGAGTTCAATTGCGTGACCTAGCGTGTGACCGTAATTTAACGCCTCACGTGCAAAGCTCTCTTTAAAATCTTGCGAGACCACGCTGGCCTTGACCGCTATTGCCCGCGTGAAGATCTCTTTCACCGTTGCGTGATCTGCGCGAATTGCCCCCAAAGTTTTGCCGCGTAATAGATTTAGGATCTCGGCATCTGCAATAAACCCTGCCTTAACTACTTCGGCCAAACCAGCTGCGTAATCGCGATCAGAGAGCGTTTCTAACCAAGAGAAATCTATTACGACTGCAACTGGGCTATGAAATGCGCCAATTAAATTTTTTCCGTACTCGCTATTAATCGCAGTTTTTCCGCCGACTGCGGCATCGACCATACCTGCCACGGTTGTAGGAATTGCTATCCAATCAATGCCCCGCAACCAAGATGCCGCCGCAAAACCAGCAAAATCTGTCGTGGCTCCGCCACCAAGTGCGATTACTACATCGTTTCGAGTAAAACCTGCCGCGCCAAGCCAATTCCAAACTTGCAGCAGCGTTGCGCTGGACTTTCCGCCTTCACCATCTGGAACCGGGAAAGTGAAAATCTCAGTATCGCCGGCGTTTATCTCTCCTAGGCGCGATTGCATTTCTTGCGAGACTATAAGAGCAGCACGGGTGCGTCCCACGAGTAATCGATTTAGCTCTGACTTCCAATCAACACCAATCAAAATCTCATAGCTATGTTCTGCACTCACCTTGATGGCACTCATTGCGTAAGTCTAACAATCTCATCAACAATATCCTTTGGAGCGCGCTCATCAACCTTCACAACATGAGTTGCCAGCCCTTCATATATCGGGCGTCGCTTATCCATTAACTCCTGCCAAGCACCTCGTGGATTATTTAGTAAGAGCGGACGATCGCGGTTGAAACCAACGCGCGGAGCTGCTGTTGCCAGCGAAACATCGAGATAAATAACTGCAGCGCCAGTTTTACGAAGCATTTCTTGTGCAGACTCCGAGAGTGGAGCTCCTCCCCCCAGCGAGAGAACTCCATTTAATTTTGCTAACTCCTCTTGCAGAACTTCTTTCTCCAAATCACGGAACCAAGGTTCACCCTTATCAATAAATATTTGAGAAATGCTGGTTCCGGTGCGGATTTCAATCAGATCATCGGTATCTGTAAATGGGATATTTAATTTGCGCGAAATCGCCCTACCAATTGTTGATTTTCCAGAGCCAGGAGGACCAATAAGAATTATTGACTTAGCCACAACGACTACTTAAATCGTAATTTATCGAGATATGACTCGTAATTACGTCTTGTTTCAGTGACGCTATCGCCGCCGAACTTCTCAAGAACTGCTTCGGCGAGAACAAGGGCTGCCATAGCTTCGGCAACCACGCCCGCTGCAGGAACTGCACAAACATCAGATCTCTGGTTGATCGCTTTGGCAGCTTCTCCTGTTTTTACATCAATAGTGTCAAGTGCTTTCGGAACCGTCGAAATAGGTTTCATTGCAACGCTTACTCGCAAAATTTCACCATTAGACATACCGCCCTCGGTGCCACCGGCGCGATCAGTTCTACGAGTAATTAATCCATCTGCACCACGTTCAATTTCATCGTGCGCTACTGATCCACGACGCTCTGCTGTGCGAAAACCATCACCAATTTCTACGCCTTTGATTGCCTGAATTCCCATCATCGCACCGGCTAGTCGTGCATCTAATCTGCGGTCCCAATGAACGTGAGATCCAAGTCCTGGTGGCAAGTTATAAGCCAGAACTTCACATACCCCACCAAGTGTGTCTCCATCTGAATGTGCTGCCTCTATCTCTGCGATCATTCGCAAACTAGTAGCAGGATCTGCGCAACGCACTGGATCAGCATCTATACGTTCCATATCTGTTGCAAGAGGAAGTGCGGTGCCCTCTGGGATACGTGCTTTTCCTATTGATACAACATGACTCAAAATTGTTACACCAACGCTCTGTTCTAAGAAAGCTCTGGCAACCGCGCCTAGTGCAACGCGCGCCGCAGTTTCACGAGCGCTGGCGCGCTCCAGAATTGGACGGGCATCATCTAAATCATATTTTTGCATTCCAACTAAATCAGCATGACCTGGACGAGGTCGTGTGAGTGGAGCATTACGCGCCAAATCTTTAATTTCATCGAGTGGAACCGGATCTGCAGACATAACTTTTTCCCACTTAGGCCACTCTGAATTTCCAACTTGTATAGAAATTGGTCCGCCTTGCGTCATGCCTAAACGAATACCACCGAGGATTGTGATTTTATCTGCCTCAAAGTTTTGCCTAGCGCCACGACCAAAACCAAGACGACGACGCGCTAGGTGATAGTCAATCTCCTTGGAGGTTACGGCGATACTTGCTGGGATTCCTTCAATGATTGCCGACAAAGCCTGCCCATGGGATTCACCTGCTGTAAGCCAACGCATTGACATATTGTGACAGATACTGGCTCTAACTTGCGCACCAAATAAACGCGCCGCAGATAGCTGGTGCAAGAGCGATACTCGATTGCAGCGATCTCTGCTTGATAATCGATATCACCAAAAGGAGAGCGGCTATTGCTGAAAAAGCAGATATGAACGCAACTGCCATTTCGAAGGAGAAGGGAAGAAAGAATGTGCTTAGGGCCGCAAATAACTTTATATCCCCTGCTCCAATCTTGAATTTCAAAAAAAGTGGAGAGGAAAGAAGAGCGAGAAGAGCGCTTTGAGGATAGATTCTTCCACTTTCCAAAAGTGTGTGAGATGCAAAGAAAATAAGCGCAATAAGAATCGCTTTATTGGGGATCTTATGGCTCTTAAAATCAAAATAAGAGATGTAGATAGAGAAAAGGATCAGGGCCAAATACACCCCAAGAGGATAAATTGAAATAGACGAAGTTTTTTAGCCCCTGTGGATTAAATTGTGGCGTTGCTCAAAGCGATCCGTAAATCCTGATCTATGGAATTTACATCAAGGTTGGTCACTAAATTGAGTTGATCGATGCCTTGGTAGAGCAACAACTCGAGCCCGCTTAAGGTCTTACCACCCGCATCACTCCAACGTCGCGCCAGTAAAGTCGGCCAAGGCTTATATAAAACATCAAAGAGAAGCCCATTGATCTGGTGCGGAAGATTCTCGGCAACTAAATCAGCGGCTCCCGATGGCGTTGTATTGACCACCAAGTCATAGCCACTGAGATCGACTAGGTCATCCCAATCTAGAAAATTACATTCAATCTTTTCAAAGCAAGCGGCAATCGCAGAACTGCGTCTAACGCTGCGCCGCATTACGTCAACAGATGATGCTATTTCATCAAGTGCCCCGGCAACTGCGCGGGCAGTACCACCTGCTCCTAAAACTAGAACTTTATCAAATCGTAAATAGCCGGCATTAGTTAGCGATCTTATGAAGCCAGAACCATCTGTACTTGTGGCGCGCCAGGTGTTCTCTGTTCGAATTAGGGTGTTGAGCGACTGGATTCGCTTGCCCAAAGCATCAATTTTTATATCCATTTTTAAGTCAAGTGCTTCTTCCTTCAGCGGCATTGTTAATGAGAAGTAATCAAAGTCCTGTCCACGTAAATCAATAAAGGATTGCAACTCGCCGCTTCTTACCTCTATTGCAGAATATTCACCCGTGATGCCTAATAAATCGAAGGCTTTTTTATGCAAAAGGGGCGAGAGCGAATGGTTAATGGGATGTCCAAGGACCGCGCCACGCAAAAAATTCTGACTCACTTTGCGCTCCCAAATACTCCCGCTCGTAAATTCTTCCTGTACTCAGCCTTCCATATGTTGAACTGATCAAGCGTTGCGGTGAATCGCGTGTCGCCTGGTGCGACCGTTATGAAATAGATCCAATCTCCTACTTCAGGGCTAACTGCTGCCACCATTGCCGCTAAGCCAGGATTGCCAATAGGACCAGGTGGTAATCCATATTTGCGATAGGTGTTGTATTCAGAGTTAATAAGGGTTGATTTTGTACTAAGAAAAATATTACCACGCAACTTTTGGACAAAATGAACTGTCGAGTCCATCTGTAAAGGCACCCCCATTTTCAAGCGGTTGCGAATAACTTGCGAAACTTTACCGAAATCCTTGGGTTCGCCTTCTGCTTGAATAATCGAGGCAATGATTAACAATTGTTGTGGCGAGTACTTACCACTGCCTGCTGAAATACCCGAATTAGATATTTCTAATAACGCACGTTTAATCATTGAGGTCAATGCGCTCTGTGCTGAGGTCTTATCATCGAAAGAATACTGCGCTGGAAAGAGCAATCCTTCCAGCGTTTTGAAGCCGGCAGGTAGATCAACTGATTTAATTGCGGTGGTAACTTCTTTGCGCGAAAATCCTGAGGCCACCATTGCATCTGCGATTTCAGTAATCCACGCGCCTTCAACAACACTTATTAAGCTCGTAATGCGCTTAGGATCTAAAAGCTGATCCAGTGCATCCTTTGCGCACAGATTAATCTGAACCCGGTGAATACCAGGTGCGATTCTTTCCGAACGCTTATCACTGACTGCGACTTGGAAGAAAGATGAACTAGATTTAACAACTTTAGCGTCAAACAGAAGCTGTGCTATTACGGCACCTGTTGCGCCTTTACCAATTGAAATTATTGCTTCTTCATTTTCGCTAGTCTGGCAAGCAAAGTCCGGTGCTCCACCACCGCCTTTACGCATTTCATGGAGACCGCCTGTAAAAATGAAGACAACGGCCAAGGCGGCAATCACTCGTAAAAGAGCAGCCCTATTTACTCTCATTTGCCAAACCTTGCTCAAGGATTGCAACGGCGGCAGCTGCATCAATTAATGACTTTGCACTTTTTGAATCAACTCCTGATTCGCGAAGTTGCCGCGCCGCTGTGACCGTAGATAATCGCTCGTCAACAAGTGATATCGGTAGATCAAAGTTTGAAGTTAAAAACTCAGTGAACGCTAAAACTTTCGCAACTGCTTCGCCATCGCCCCCGCTTAATAACTTGGGGTTACCAACGTATGCCTTAACAGGTTCATATTCACTTAATAGTTTCGCGATCTCACTTTTAAGGGCGGGGTTCTTACTTTGCAAGGTTGCAATTGGTGTTGCCAGGATTCCATCAGGATCGCAGATCGCAACGCCTATGCGCACATCCCCGTAATCGAATGCAATTCGACGCCCGATACGCGCCATTAATTACCTGAAAGAGCTTTCTCAATTGCTGTTAGTGCATTGGTGACTTCAGAGGCAGATGTTCCTCCACCTTGAGCGAAGTCATCTTTGCCACCGCCACCGCCACCCAAAACAGTTGAGCCGATCTTGACGAGTGCGCCCGCTTTGATTCCTTTATCTCGGGCTGCATCGCTTACTGCGCATACCAATACCGGCTTACCGTCAGCAACGCTGATCAAAACCACCACTGAATCAGCGCTACGATTGCGCAGATCCAGCGCGATCTTTCGGAGGTCATCTACGACAACTCCATCAGCGATTTTTAACGCGATCAATGATGTTCCGTTTACGACTTTTGCTTTAGCGGCAAGAGAGGAAAGATCTGACATTGCCGCCGCAGAACGTACCGCCGCAAGTTCTTTCTCAATCTCTTTCATCTTTGTCAAAAGATCTGAGATGCGCTCTGGTAATTCATCTGCACGCGATCCTTTGATAAGGTCGGTGAGGGAATTTAACAAAACGTGTTCACGGGCTAGGAATTTATATGCATCTATGCCAACCAAAGCTTCTACTCGTCGCACACCCGCTCCAATAGAAGATTCGCTAAGCAACTTTATGACTCCTAGTTGCCCAGAACGAGTGACGTGTGTACCACCGCAAAGTTCGCGGGCCCAGTCACCAACGCTAATCACACGAACTCGGTCGCCATATTTTTCACCGAATAGCGCCATTGCGCCAATTTTTTTTGCAGCCTCTTGCGACATTACTTCGGCGCTGACTTCCAGATCTTCTAGAAGCAGCGCATTAACTCGCGACTCAACATCATTTAACACGCTATCTGGAACCGCACCTGTTGCTGGAAAATCGAAGCGGAAACGCCCTGGAGAATTCTCTGAGCCTGCTTGCGTTGCGGTTTCACCTAAAAATTCACGGAATGCTTTATGCACCATATGTGTTGCAGTATGAGAGCGCGAGATCGCACTTCGCCTTTGAGCATCAATCTCGGCTAAAGCGCCATCACCCAAAGTTATTGCACCAGATAGAACTCGACCGCGGTGAACAGAAAGATCTTTAATTGGCATTTGAACATCATCAATCTCAATTACCGCTCCGTTGGCAAGAGTGATGGTTCCGCCATCGGCTAATTGACCGCCACCTTCGGCATAGAAAGGTGTGCGATCAAGAACGATTTCAACATCATCTCCGGCGTTGGCGCCTTTAACACTCAAACCATTTACCAAGATTCCATTTAACTTAGCTTCAGATCGAATATGTGTGTAGCCAATAAATTCGCCGGCACCTTTTGAATCCGCGATTTTTTTATACTCACTTAAATCGGTATGGCCGCTCTTCTTCGCTTTAGCATCAGCCTTAGCACGATCACGCTGCTCTTTCATAAGCTTGGTGAATCCCACTTCATCTACTTCTAAACCTTCTTCACGCGCCATTTCTAAGGTGAGATCAAAGGGAAATCCGTAGGTATCGTGGAGTTTGAATACTTCCTCACCAGGAAGAACGTTCTTCTTTTCTTTCTTTAATTGCGTAGAAGCCACATCAAATATTTGCGTGCCACTCTTTAGGGTCTGAAGGAAAGATTCTTCTTCCGAAACCGAGACAGCCAAAATTCGCTTTTGGTCACTGACTAGTTCTGGGTATTGCGGACCCATAGCACCAATAGCTGCAAGAGTTAGTTCAGACATAATTGGATCATTTGTGCCAAGTAATCTCATATTTCTGATGGTGCGACGCATCATGCGACGAAGCACGTAGCCACGCCCTTCATTACCGGGTGTAACGCCATCACCGATCAGCATCGCCGAAGTTCGCGCGTGATCTGCAATTACGCGAAGTGAAATATCTGATTTCTCATTTTTTCCGTACTTAACTCCGGTGAGATCCATCGCGCGCTTTAGAATCTGCATTGTCGTATCAATTTCGTAAATATTTTCTACGCCTTGCAATAAAGCCGCCGTGCGTTCTAAACCTAAGCCAGTGTCGATACTTTTCGCTGGTAGCTCACCAAGAATAGGAAAGCCATCTTTACCACCGCCGGCACCGCGCTCATTCTGCATGAAGACAAGATTCCAGATTTCCAGATAACGATTTTCATCAGCAATTGGTCCACCATCGATTCCATAGGCAGGACCGCGATCAAAGTAAATTTCTGAGCACGGTCCACAAGGTCCGGGTACTCCCATTGACCAGAAATTATCTGCCATGTCGCGGCGCTGAATGCGCTCCTTCGGAATTCCGATCTTCTTATGCCAAATATCTGCGGCTTCATCATCGGTGAGATAGACGGTGACCCACAATTTATCTTCGGGGAAACCATATCCGCCATCAGAAATTGGACGCGTCAACAAATCCCAAGCTAACGCAATTGCGCCTTCCTTGAAATAATCTCCAAAAGAAAAATTGCCACACATCTGAAAGAAAGATGCGTGACGCGTGGTTTTGCCAACTTCATCAATATCTAAAGTACGAACACACTTTTGAACTGAGGTTGCTCGCTTAAAAGGCGGTGTGATCTCACCAAGAAAGTATGGTTTGAAAGGCACCATGCCGGCATTTACCAGAAGTAGATTTGGATCATCGGCAATTAGAGATGCTGATGGAACAACGGTGTGATTTAAGCCTTCGCGGTTATCACTTTCGAAAAAGCGCAGCCAGCGCGAACGGATCTCGGCGGATTCCACTTTGTAGGCTTACTCCGCCTTCTTCTTCTTCTTTTTTGCGCGTGTCTTCTTCATGCCTGCCGCGCTGATTATCGCGCCAGCCACCTTTACCGCTGGTCCGCTCTTATCCATAAATCCAGTTGTGGCATCGGCAACTTTTGTCGTTACATCTTCGACATTCTTAGTAATACGAGCAAAACTTTCTAGCGGACTATTTATCAATTCAACAGTCCTTGTTGACTCATGAATTAGTGGAGCAGTCTCATCGGTCATCGTCTTTAGAGAGTTTTTTGCCTCATCAATAAATCGACCGATACGGATGACTGCGTATGAAATAGCGATAGCGATTACGAGAAGCGAGCAAGCAGCAATTATCGTCGCAACCCCACCTGGACCTGTAACCATTACCCGTACCTTTCACTAATTTAAGTAGAGCCTACCCGAGAGAAGCCTTAGCCCTTGCTTTCGGCTTTCGGTAACCCATCAATTCCGCTCTCTTTTCGCTGTGCTGGCGTTATCGGAGTAGGTGCTCCGGTTAGCGGATCGCCACCACTAGCGGTCTTTGGAAATGCAATTACCTCTCGGATGGAATCGCTGCCGGTTAATAAGGCGCAAACTCGATCCAAACCTAGTGCGATTCCGCCATGAGGAGGCGGGCCGTAATTAAATGCTTCGAGCAAGAATCCAAACTTACTTGCGGCTTCATCATCGCTAAGTCCGATTACAGTAAAGACATCTTTTTGAATTTGGCGATCATGGATACGAATTGATCCGCCACCGAGTTCGGTTCCATTTAGAACTATGTCATATGCATAAGCCAAGGCACTTGCCGGATCTGAAGAGAAACTCTTTGCAAATTCTGGTTTAGGGCCAGTAAATGGATGGTGGACCGCTGTCCAACCACCGTTATCTGTAGGTTCAAACATCGGAGCATCAACGACCCAGAGAAATTCCCAAGCGCCTTCGTTAATTAAATTGCAACGCTTACCGATTTCTAGTCGTACTGCACCCAGCAATGAAAGTGATGCGCTGCGCTCTCCTGCCGCAAAGAAAATGGCGTCACCTGGCTTAGCACCAGCTGCTTGAACGATTCCATTTTGCTCTTCTTGGGAAATGTTCTTTGAGACTGGACCACCTAGGGTGCCATCAACATTTACGAGAATGTAAGCCAACCCCTTAGCACCGCGAGCCTTAGCCCAATCTTGCCAAGCATCTAATTCACGACGTGGCGATGAGGCTCCACCTGGCATTACGACGCTACCTACATAAGGTGCTTGGAATACTCTAAATTCAGTTTTCGCGAAGAAGTTAGTTTGCTCTACTAGTTGCAGATCAAAACGTAGATCTGGTTTATCTGAACCATAATTCTGCATGGCATCTGCATAAGTCATATGACGAATAGGTGTCTTGATCTCGTATCCCACCGCCTCTTTCCAGATTTTCACCAATAACTTTTCAGCAACTGCCAAAATATCTGCTTGATCAATAAATGACATTTCAATATCTAATTGGGTAAATTCAGGCTGGCGATCTGCACGGAAGTCTTCATCACGGAAGCAGCGAGCAATCTGGTAGTAACGCTCCATACCGGCCACCATTAACAACTGTTTAAATAGTTGTGGAGATTGCGGCAGGGCATACCAACTTCCGGGCTGTAGCCGAACCGGAACAAGAAAATCGCGCGCGCCTTCTGGTGTACTGCGCGTTAAATATGGAGTTTCGATCTCAAGGAAATTTAGGTCTTCCATAACGCGGCGGATCGTTGAAGTTACCTTTGAGCGCAACCTTAAATTTGCAGAAGGTTTTTCGCGGCGCAGATCTAGATAGCGATACTTCAATCGCACTTCTTCGGAGATTTCAGAATCATTGCCGCTATCAACTGGAAACGGCAGCGGTGCAGATTCGCTGAGAACTTTTACATCATCTCCCATGATTTCGATAGCACCTGTTGGCAGAGCAGAATTAGCATTTCCGTCTGGTCGAAGTACGACTTCACCCGTGATTTGTAGACACCATTCAGCACGAAGCTGACCAGCAAGTGCTTCGTCACGAATTACTACCTGTACTGAACCAGTTGCATCACGTAGATCGATAAAAGCAACCCCACCATGATCGCGGCGGCGGGCTACCCAACCAGCAAGTGTTACAACTTGACCTGCATGGGTTGCGCGCAGAGAACCCGCGTCGTGAGTACGTAACATCTGTGGTTTGCCCGCCTTTATGTTTTAAAAACTTTAGATAACCCCGATTAGGGCTTTCTGTAATTCGCTAATCTTAACCGAAGTTATCGTGCCATCGCTCATGCGCTTGAGTTCCACGCTGCCAGATGCGACCTCGTCGTCACCAATAATGACTACATAACGAGAGCCGCTCTTATCTGCAGCTTTCATAGCGCCTTTCAGTGCGCGATCACCAAAAGCAATTTCAGTTCGGATTCCAACGCTACGAAGTTGTGCGGCGAGTGAGAGCGCGACTGATTTTTGGTCGTCACCTAGCGGAATTATAAAAAGATTAGAGGTAAATTGGTCAGCAGAAATTACACCTTCTGCTTGCGCAGCCAATAGCGCTCGGTCAACACCTAAACCAAAACCTATTCCGGAAAGTGATTGACCGCCAAGGATCTCCATCAATCCGTCGTAGCGCCCACCCCCACCAATTCCTGATTGCGCACCCAGATCTTCATGAATAAATTCAAAGGTGGTCCCTGTGTAGTAATCGAGGCCACGAACCATGCGTGGATTAACTTGGTAGGAGATTCCTAGCTGGTCTAAGTACTTCTTAACTTGAGTGAAATTCGCGAGGGATTCTGGCGATAAATAATCAAGTAAAAGTGGGGCGTTCTGCATCGCAGCTTTCATCTCTGGGCGTTTATCATCGAATAAGCGAAGTGGATTAATCGCTGCGCGGGTGCGGGTTGCATCATCGAGATCCAACTTCTCAATGTACTTGAGAAGATCCACCCGATGAGCCGCACGTGAATTGGCATCACCAAGTGAGGTAATTTCCAAACGGTAATTACGTAACCCAATTGATTTGAATCCTTGATCGGCAATAGCGATCACTTCTGCATCTATTGCCGGATCATCCAAACCGATCGCCTCAATGCCGACTTGATAGAACTGGCGATAACGTCCAGCTTGTGGGCGCTCGGCTCTGAAGAATTGTCCGGAATACCAAACCTTAACTGGAAGTTGTCCGCGATCTAAACCATTTTCAATTACTGCACGCATCACACCTGCCGTACCTTCCGGGCGCAGCGTGATTGATCTGCCACCACGATCTTCGAAGGTGTACATCTCCTTAGAGACAACATCAGTTGATTCACCGACGCCACGCGAAAAGAGCGCGGTATCTTCAAAGACTGGAAGTTCAATTAATTGATACCCCGCCAATTTTGCAGGAGTAATTAACGATTCACGAACCCATTCGAAGGCAGCCGAAAGGGGAGGTGCGTATTCGCTCACCCCTTTTGGCGCTTGAATCTTTTCGTATTTCATACCCGTAATTCTTTCAGATATGGGTTATTTTTTCGCTCGAATTTAATTGTTGTCTCAGGACCGTGGCCAGGAAGTACGCGTAGATCATCGCTTAGCGGCAGAACTCTCGTCTTTAGCGTCTTAACCATCGCCTCGTGTGAGCCTGAAGGCAGATCTGTTCTGCCTATTGAACCCGCAAATAAAACATCACCGGATAGCAATAATTCGCCATTTACTGAAAACATCGTGCTGCCTTTTGTATGGCCCGGCGAATGTATGGCAGTGATCTTCATATCTAAAATCTCAAGCAATTCGCCATGTCGCAAATTCCTCGTGTCTTCAGGTTCTTCAAAAGTCATGGCATCAAGTGCGGCGATGAATTCTGCTCCGTGAGCGCCTTGCGGCTTCAGCAAATATTCGCGGTCTTCGGCATGGATATAACTCGCGATTCCATAACCATCGGCCAACGGTTTTACTGAAAAAGTATGATCGAGGTGTCCGTGTGTGATCAGGGCGGCAACTGGCTTTAAATTATTTTCGGCAACGATTGCCTGAATCTCGTGCGATATGTCCGGCATTCCGGGATCGACGATTATGCACTCTTGACCAGGCTTGCCCGCGATAATCCAACAGTTTGTTGCATACATGGGGGCTGGGAATGAGGCGACAAACATAAATCACCCCTTCGTAACCCGATATTTACGCGCGAATTTTCACTGCGCAGTAAGACAGGGTACCTTTTATCTCTGCAATATCCGCTCTATACGCACCAACAACGAAGGCTTATTCGGGCCGACGCGCTGAAAGGGAAAAACCATGACCGAGAACGCAAATCCAGGATCTATCAACATCGCACCAATTGCTCCAACAATTCCAAGTGCAGCAAGTGCCTTAATTGGTGATCCTTCAAAATTCGGTCGGGTAGGCGAAGACGGAACTGTCTATGTGATTACACCGCAGGGCGAGAACGCAGTTGGTTCTTATCCCGGCAAGACAGCAGATGAAGCGTTGCAATACTTTGTTCGTAAATTTGAAGCGCTGGCTTCTGAAGTCGCACTTACTGCAGCAAGAATTACAAGTGGTGCCATGGTGCCTTCTGATGCATACGACGCGGTTAAGAAGTTGCGTCAACAAGTTTCTGAGTTAAACGGCGTCGGTGATCTTGCCGCGCTATCACTTTCTGTAGAACAGATTGAGCCGTTAATTGAGGGCCATCGCGAAGCATATGAAGCAAAGAAGGCTGCCGAAGCAGCGGCTAAGGCTGAACGTCGTGCACAAGTTTTGATTGAAAAGGAAAAGATCGTTGTTGAAGCCGAGTCTCTCGCGCTATCTGAAAATTGGAAAGTCACCGGAGATCGCTTAAAGACCCTCCTTGAGGAATGGAAATCTGCGCCACGCTTAGATAAGAAAGCAGATGCAGATCTCTGGAAACGCTTTTCCGCCTCAAGAAACAAATTTGATAAGCGCCGTCGCACACATTTTGCAGCGCTAGAAGAGACCACCTCAATAGTCTCAGCGGCAAAGAAGGCGCTGGTTGCAGAAGCCGCAGTGCTTGCAACATCAACGGAGTGGGTTCCAACAGCTCGAAAGTTTAAGACACTGATGGATCAATGGAAGGCCGCTGGTCGTGGCAAGCCAAGTGAAGATGCCAAATTATGGGCGAAGTTCAAAGCGGCGCAAGATCAATTCTTCACCGCAAAGAACGCTGATCTAGAAAAGCGTGAAGTTTCTATGTCTGCCAACTTAGTCAAGCGTGAAGAGTTAATTGTGCAGATCGAAGCGTTGGTTCCATTTACTGATGTGAAGGCAGCCAAGGCGGCATTCCGCGAACTTTCACGCTCTTGGGAGAAGATCGGTATTACTCATCGCGATAAGCGCGCTGCAATGGATGCGCGAGTTGCCAAAGTAGAGGAAGCTATAAAGAGCGCTGAAGCAGAAATTTGGCGCAAAACCGATCCTGCGGCTAAGGCACGCGCAGCCGATGTTGTTAAGCAACTAGCTGATTCGATTGCTAATTACGAGAAAATTGCGGCTAAGTCAGAATCTGCTGGAAATTCAAAGAAGGCGAAAGAAGCTCTTGAATCCGCATCTGCTCGTAAACTTTGGCTTGCAGACGCTGAAAAGGCTCTAGCCGAATTTAATTAATTTCGGTACACGTCGTACACGCCATCAACGGCACGAACGGCTGCTAATACAGAATCTAAGTGAGTGGCATCTGCCATCTCAAAGGTAAATTTTGAAATCGCGGTGCGATCTTTCGATGTATTTACTGAAGCGCTCAAAATGTTTACGTGCTGTTCCGAAAGAGTGCGCGTAACGTCAGCTAACAAACGCGGACGATCTAGCGCCTCCACTTGAATATTGACCAAGAAGACGCTCCCTGCCCCATCTAGCCATTTAACATTGGCAATTCGCTCCTCTTGATTCTCCTTCAAATCTGCGGCATTGATGCAATCTTCGCGGTGTACTGATATTCCGCTTCCCTTTGTGATGAATCCAATGATGGGATCTCCTGGAACCGGTGTGCAACAACGTGCCAGCTTTACTAGAACATCCCCGACGCCCTCAACTTCAATAGAACTACTGGAACGACGTACCGAGTGTGAACCGGTTGGAATCTGTTCCATTGTCGGTTCTGGATGTGAATCTTCAACGCCAAGTGATTGCACCAGCTTCTCAATTATTGATGCTGCTGATACGTGTCCATCTCCTACGGCGCTGTATAAAGCAGAGATGTCTGGGTAGCGAAGATCATGTGCTAATTCAAGAAGTGAGTGACCGGCAAATATCTTCTGAAGGGGTAAACCAACTTTACGCATCTGTCGCGCAATCGATTCACGCCCGGCATCGACTGCTTCTTCTCGGCGCTCCTTGCTAAAATGCGCCTTAATCTTGGAACGCGCTCTTGGAGACTTTACGAAGTTGAGCCAATCTCGTGAAGGTCCGGCGTTCTCACTCTTATTTGTAACGATCTCAACCACGTCACCATTGACCAGTCGTGAATCCAACGGAACTAAGCGACCATTTACCTTTGCACCTGCGCAACGACTGCCGACATCTGTGTGAACTGAGTAAGCGAAATCCACTGGAGTTGAACCACCGGGTAGAGCGATAACGCTCCCCTTCGGCGTAAAGACGAAAACTTCTGGTGAGCCTAGATCAAAACGGAGCGCTTCCAGGAATTCTGATGGGTCTTCGGTCTCTTTCTGCCATTCGTGAAGTTGGCGCAACCAGAGCATTTCAGGAGAAGATGAATTTGATTCACTCCCCTGCTTATATTTCCAGTGTGCGGCGATACCAAATTCGGCTCGTGAGTGCATATCAAAAGTTCTAATTTGGATTTCAATTGCTTTACCGTTGGGCCCGATCACCGTTGTATGCAGAGATTGGTAAAGGTTGAACTTTGGCATAGCGATGTAATCTTTAAATCTTCCAGGAACTGGAGACCATCTTGCGTGGATTGAACCCAACACCGCATAGCAATCACGAACATCATTTACCAGAACGCGAATGCCGACAAGATCATAAATTTCATTGAAATCACGGCCGCGTACCACCATCTTTTGATAGACGCTGAAGAAATGCTTCTTACGACCAGTGACTGTTGCCGTAATCGCATCACGCGATAAATCAGCCTGAACGGCATCTATAACTTCTTGCGTTAGAGCATCTCGTGAAGGCGAACGTTCTGCTACTAAACGGGAGATCTCCTCAAATTTTTTGGGTTCTAAAACTTCAAAAGATAAATCTTCTAACTCCCACTTAATAGCGTTCATACCCAAGCGGTGAGCAAGCGGGGCGTAAATATCTAGAGTCTCGCGCGCTTTGCGTTCTGCGCTTTCAGTCGAAACGAATTTCCAGGTACGTGCATTGTGTAAACGATCTGCCAGTTTGATAACTAAAACTCGAATATCGCGCGACATGGCTACGACCATCTTTCGCACAGTTTCAGCTTCTGCGGTCGGCCCGTAAGTCAACTTATCTAATTTGGTAACCCCGTCTACCAAATTGGCAATCTCATCGCCGAAATCAGCACGTAATTGCTGCAGTGAGTAAGGCGTGTCTTCGATTGTGTCGTGCAACAGGGATGCAATTATCGTCGTGTCATTTAAACCGAGTTCAGCAAGAATCTGTGAAACGGCGACGGGATGAGTTATGTACTCCTCGCCGGATTTACGCATCTGGCCCAGGTGCGCGGTCTTTGCGATTTCAAATGCGCGTTCTACATCAGCTAGCCGACTAGAAGGATGGTTCTCCTTCAGTGTTCCTAGAAGTGGAGCTACTAAAGCATTCATTTGGGCAGCCTTACTGCTGAAAAGACTTTACTTGCGGCCTTTACGCTTAGGTTGATTGCGTGGACCACGATTTACACTCGGTTGGATCGTTGGTCGCGCGCTCTGAGAAGTACCAGCTTCCGCAGGTGCGTTACTGCCACGTGATGCCACGCGCTTAGCAAGTGCCTGCATCGCTGGCTCTTTCTCGCGAAGCGAAGCTAGGAATGGCGGAGCGATAAAAATCGATGAGTAAGTTCCTACTGCGAGTCCGATGAAGAGCGCGAGTGAAAGATCCTTAAGCGTTCCTGCTCCAAGCAGTCCAGCGCCAACAAAAAGAATAGAGCCAACTGGAAGAAGTGCAATCAGAGATGTATTCGCTGAGCGAACTATTGTCTGGTTAACCGCCAAATTTGCTGCCTGCGAATACGTATATTTTCCAACAGCAGCAACAGATTTAGTGTTTTCGCGCACCTTATCGAATACAACCACTGTGTCGTAAAGGGAGTAACCCAGGATGGTCAAGAAACCAATAATGGTTGCGGGAGTAACGTCAAAGCCAACTAGTGCATAAATTCCAACAGTGATGAAGACGTCGTGCACAACTGCCACAATCGCAGCAATCGCCATTTTTGGTTCAAAGGCCATTGCCAGGAAGAGCATAATCACAATTAAGAACGCAAAGAGACCATAAAGTGCCTTCTTGGTGATCTCTTTACCCCATGATGGGCCAACAAGTTGAGTGTCAATAGATTCAATAGCCACACTAAATGTTTGAGTCAAGGCGGCTTCAACTAACTTCGATTGCGCAGAAGTTAGTGCACCAGTCTGAATTCTGACCTTATTGTCGCCAATTTTCTGAACGATTATCTCACCTGGTATTCCAACATTAGCGACCGAAGCGCGTGCTTGTTCAATGCTAATACCGGATTTATTTACCGTGTAAGAAGAACCGCCTTTGAATTCTATTCCGAGGTGTAATCCTTGTATCGCTAGCGCGCCAATAGATGCCAGAATAAAAATTGCAGAGATTGAATACCAGCGACGACGATTGCCAATGAAATTAAAAGATGTCTCACCGGAGTAAAGACGACCACCAAGACCTGAAAGTTTTGACATCGCTTACGCCTCCAATGTTGTAGAAGATTTAGTTATTTTCATACCGATGCTCTTAGGTGAAAGACCGGAGAGTCGATGTCCCGATGAGAAGAAATTGACGCCAGCGAGAACGGTGACAATCGGCTTTGTAAATAAGAAGACCACGATAAGGTCAACTAGAGTTGTTAAGCCGAGAGTGAAGGCAAAGCCTCGAACTCCACCGACTGCAAAGAAGTAGAGCAAGACTGCGGCAATTAGTGAGACCGCATCGGCGACTAAAATGGTGTGGCGTGCTTTCAACCATCCGCTTTCAACTGCAGAACGCAGAGAGCGTCCTTCGCGGGCTTCATCTCTTATTCGTTCGAAGAAGACGATAAATGAGTCAGCAGTTACACCAATGGCAACGATTGCTCCAGCGATTCCAGCCAAAGTTAATGTGAAGCCAATGGTTTCACCTAGTACTAAGAAGAGTAGATAAACCAAAGCGCCTGCAATTGCCAACGAGCCGACTGTTACTAAGCCAAGACCGCGGTAGTAAAGAAGTGAATAAATCACGACGAGGCCCAGACCTAAGAATCCAGCGAGTAGGCCAGCGTTCAATTGATCCGCGCCCAAGGTAGGTGATACTTGTTGCACTTCACCGCGATCGAAAGCCAAAGGTAGCGCTCCGTATTTAAGAACGTTTGCAAGATCCTGCGCTTCAACTTGTGAGAACGACCCGGTGATTTGTGCGTTACCTGATGGAATCGGCTCGTTAATTCGTGGCGCAGATACAACTAAACCATCAAGAACAATTGCAACCTGATTTAGAGGTGATTGCAGAGATGTCACACGAGTAGTAATTGCACCAAAAGCCTTTGTTCCTTCTCCGTTAAATGCTAGCGATACATACCAAGCTAAACCTTGCGATGGGTCATAACCCGCCTCTGCAGATGAAACTTGCTGTCCGAGAACTTCCGCTGGTCCAAGAATATATTTTGCTCCACCATCGCGTGAACAAGCCACGATTGTTTCAGCCGGTGAATCTGCACCTGTACCTTCAAGGTTTGCCGCGATAGTGCAATCGAGTGCTGCAAAACGATTGTTGAGTTCATCGGTTACGCCAGCTGCTGGAGTCGCTGCGGTGGAAGTATCAACTGGACTTGCAACACCTGCTGTTTCAGCCAGAACCTGGCGGAAGCGAAGTTCTGCAGTTTGACCGACGAGATCGACTACGCGGCGGCCACTGTCACCAGGAACCGAAATAACAATCTGACGATTTGTTCCACTGCCTTGGGCAGTAACTTCACTTTCGGCCACACCTAAAGAGTTAACGCGTTGGCGGATAATTGAAACCGCTTGATCAATTGATTCAGATGTAATTTTATTTGAGTCATTAGATGCGCGTGGTTGCAACGTGACGCTGGTTCCACCTCGCAGGTCTAGGCCAAGTCGTACAGCTGAAGCGCCTTGAACAAAGGTAGTGACAATCAAACCAAGCAGAATCACGGCCAGGATCACAAGAGAGCGGCCGGATCGGGCAGGGCTCTTCACGGTTTTAGTAGGTGTGGACATAGGAGCAGAGTCTAGGCGTCAACAGCGGGCGTGTCGAAAAGCGTCGCGGCTGCCGCAGGTGGCGTACGTCCCACATGCGCCCAACCTTGCGCTGTTGCGATTCGACCTCGAGGCGTGCGGGCCATAAAGCCATTTCGAACTAAGAACGGTTCAGCGACTGATTCCACTGTTTCGGTCTCTTCGCCAACGGCTATCGCAAGCGTTGATAGTCCGACCGGTCCCCCATTAAATCTTTCGATAAGAGCCAGCAATACCGAACGATCTAAACGATCTAGCCCTTTCTCATCTACTTCATACATTTCTAACGCCGCCATTGCATCACTATGTGTTAGATGGCTAGAACCTTTAGCACCCGAACGAACCTGCGCATAATCTCTAACTCGACGAAGCAATCGATTAGCAATTCGCGGGGTGCCTCTTGATCTGCTCGCCACTTCTGCAACCGCCTTGGCGTCAATTTCTAATTGAAGTAAAGCAGCGCTTCGGCGAAGAACTTCTTCAAGTTCGTTTTCTTCATAGAAATCTAAATGGGCGGTAAATCCAAATCGATCACGCAGCGGACTTGGCAATAATCCGGCGCGCGTTGTTGCACCCACCAAAGTAAAGCGCGGTAACTGCAAGGGAATCGCAGTCGCTCCAGGGCCTTTGCCGACAATCACATCAACTCGAAAATCTTCCATCGCTAAATAGAGCAACTCTTCGGCAGGACGCGGCAAGCGATGAATCTCATCTAAGAAGAGAATTTCACCCTCTACCAGTGAAGATAAGATCGCTGCCAGATCACCGGCGTGAGTAATTGCTGGACCGCTTGTAATGCGAATCGGCGTTTGCATTTCACTGGCCAAAATAAGCGCCAAAGTTGTTTTACCAAGACCTGGTGGCCCAGAGAGAAGAATGTGATCGGCAGCGGAATTTCGTTGACGCGCCGCCGTTAACAGAACATCGATCTGATCGCATACTCGTTGCTGGCCAATAAACTCTTTTAGAGTTTTCGGACGCAACGCGTGTTCGGCGGCTGAATCATCACTCGCAAATTCTGGGGATATCAAGCGATCATCGCTCATTCTTATCTACCGCCCTTTTGAAGCGCCCGCTTTAACAAATCAGAGAGTTCTGCGGAGTTAGCGTCGCCACCTTCTTCAGAAATTTGATTGACAACATTTGTAATGGCGCTATCGGATTCCTTCGCGGAAAAACCGAGTGAGATCAGCGCACTTGCTAACTGTTCACGCCAAACCGGTTGATGATGTGCGCTCTTATGTCCTGTTCCAAAATCTGAGAGCTTGCCCTTCAACTCTAAAATTAAACGTTGCGCACCTTTGCGTCCGATCCCCGGTACTTTCTCAATCGCCGAAATATCCTCCTGCGCTACCGCCATACCAAGTTGGCTCGGTGACAGCGCCGCAACTATCGACATCGCCACCTTTGGCCCAATACCACTGACGGTTTGCACTAATTCAAAGAGCTCGCGTACTTCATCATCTAAAAATCCAAAGAGAGTTAGCGAATCTTCACGAACAACAAGTGAGGTGTAAAACTGCGCTGGTGCTCCAATATTTAAAAGGGCGCTCGTTGCTGGCGTAATTGTGATTGCCAGCCCGACTCCCCCGACTTCAACAACTGCGCGATCAGAAACAAGTGAGCGGACTACTCCATTTATCAATGAAATCATTTACGGACCAACTTGGCTAAGCGAGATTTTTCTGCGGCTAAAGCAGTCGCTAACTTTGAATCCCCTGATCCACGCCAGATATGACAGATCGCAAGTGCCAGAGCATCAGTGCTATCAACCGGTTTAGGAATCTCTTTCAACGATAGGAGCCGTTTCACCATTTCAGCGACCTGAACTTTATTTGCTCGGCCAGAGCCGGTGACCGCTGCTTTAACTTCACTTGGCGTATGCATCACAACTGGAATTCCGGCACGGGCTGCAACTAGTAAAGCGATGCCGGCTGCCTGGCCAGTTCCCATAACAGTGCGCACATTGTGTTGTGAAAAAACTCTTTCGACGGCAACTACATCGGGGCGATTTTCCTCAACCCACTGCGTTAGCTCTTGCTCTAGTTGAAGTAAGCGAAGTTCCAGCGCTGTTGTGCTCGGAGTCAAAATAACACCAACGCTAATTAGTCGTAATGGTTGACCAGGTGCGCCTTCTATTACGCCTACGCCACAACGAGTAAGGCCTGGGTCTACTCCCAAGACGCGCATCACTCGTTGGCTCATAACTTCATAGCCTACGACGGCAAGTGCATGGGGTTAGGAAAGGCTCGCCATAACTTCGTCAGAGACATCGAAGTTACTGAAGACGTTCTGCACATCATCAAGTTCCTCAATTGCATCGATTAGTTCAAATACCTTCGTAGCGCCTTCGGCATCAAGTGGGATTGTCATAGACGGAAGGAAAGATGAATCAGCAGACTCATAATCTATGCCGGCTGTTTGTAGAGCGGTACGGGCAGTAACTAGATCACTGGCTTCACAAACAACTTCGAAAGATTCTCCGAGATCATTTACTTCTTCAGCCCCGGCCTCAAGGACAGCTTCTAAAATCTTTTCCTCTGTTACACCATCTACTTTATTTACAATGATTACGCCCTTGCGATTAAAGAGGTAAGTAACTGATCCTGGATCAGCCATAGATCCACCATTGCGAGTAACAGCTACGCGAACTTCAGATGCCGCGCGATTTCGATTATCAGATAAACACTCGATCATTATTGCAACACCATTAGGTCCATAGCCTTCATACATAATTGTCTGCCAATCAGCGCCACCAGATTCCAAGCCAGCGCCACGCTTAACGGCGCGTTCGATGTTGTCGGCTGGCATAGAATTCTTTTTCGCCTTAGCAATTGCATCAAAAAGGGTTGGATTGCCATCTACATCAGGGCCACCATTGCGCGATGCGACTTCGATCGCCTTAATCAACTTAGCGAAATTCTTGGCACGACGACTGTCGATGACAGCCTTCTTATGTTTGGTCGTTGCCCATTTGGAATGGCCGGACATTTAAAACACCTCAATCAACTTTTGATGGAAAATAACTAATTAAATAACTGGACTACTTTATCGCGCCAGCACAGACTTGATCAAAGAAGTAGCGATGCACGCGTAAATCCCCAGTCAATTCTGGATGAAAAGATGTAGCAAAGAGCGTACCTTGCCGCACTGCTACGGGATGGCGAACACCATCGCTACCCTCTATTTCGGCTAAGACTTCTACTTCTTTACCGAGTTCCTCCACCCAAGGTGCACGGATAAATACCGCCCGCAAAGGTGCTTGATCAAATATTAAATCACTTTCAAAGGAATCAACTTGCCGCCCAAAAGCGTTGCGACGAACTGTCATATCTATACCGCCAAATGTTGCTTGATCCGCAGCGCCATCAAGAATTCGATCTGCCAACAAAATCATTCCGGCACAAGATCCATAAACTGGCATGCCAGACGAAATTCTCTCTCTAATTGGTTTCAGCAGATTAAAGGTCTGTGCCAACAGCGCGATAGTTGTTGATTCACCGCCAGGCAAAATCAGCGCATCTATTTCTGCTAACTCGTCTGGGCCTCGCACAGTAAGACCAGCATGGCCTGCAGACTTAACCGCCTGAATATGTTCCCGAAAATCGCCTTGCAGCGCGAGAACACCGATCTTCATTTTAGGTAAATCGTTACCAGCCGCGGTCGGCTAAGCGATGTGGCGCTGGTAAGTCTGCAACGTTAATTCCAACCATCGCATCTCCTAACCCGCGAGATACATCGGCTAAAACTTTCGCATCTTCAAAGAAGGTTGTCGCCTTAACGCAAGCCGCTGCACGTGTTGCAGGATCTCCAGATTTAAAGATTCCGGATCCAATGAAAACGCCATCGGCGCCCATCTGCATCATCAAGGCAGCATCTGCTGGTGTAGCAATTCCACCTGCGGTGAATAGAACCACAGGAAGTTTCCCAGTTTCGGCAACTTCTTTTACTAGCGCAAATGGAGCCTGTAGCTCTTTTGCGGCAACATAGAGTTCATCTTCGCGCATTGAAGAAAGACGTCGAATCTCGCCACCAATCTTGCGCATATGCATCATCGCGTTAGAAACATCGCCTGTGCCTGCCTCGCCCTTTGAGCGGATCATTGCAGCACCTTCGTTAATGCGACGTAGCGCCTCACCTAAATTAGTAGCACCACAAACGAATGGAACTTTGAAATCCCATTTTTCAATATGGTTTTCATAATCAGCAGGCGTTAAAACTTCTGATTCATCGATGTAATCCACACCGAGAGATTCCAAAATTCGTGCTTCTACAAAGTGGCCGATACGAGCCTTAGCCATAACTGGAATTGTTACCGCCGCTTTAATTTTTTCAATCATGTCTGGGTCGGACATGCGTGCGACTCCGCCTTGCGCGCGAATATCTGCCGGCACTCGTTCAAGAGCCATAACAGCGCAGGCGCCAGCGTCTTGGGCAATCTTGGCTTGCTCTGAGTTAACGACATCCATGATGACGCCGCCCTTAAGCATCTCTGCCATTCCGCGCTTTACGCGCGCTGTGCCGACTGCCTCTGACATGACTTACTCCCTTTATTTTGCTCTTGTAAAGAAAATCTTGGATTAATACTACTTTGCAGAAGGCGGAGTCGCATCTTCTTTATTAGCCACAGCCACAGGCGTGAAAACAGGGGCTTTATCCGTCAGCGCGATCCATACCTGACCCGCGGCAAATTTAATTTCATCCCCTGTTGCCGTCGTCCAAGTAGTTCCTTGATCTCCACTTGGTCTGCTCCAGTTTGCTGCAATTGCCAAACCATCACGCATTACATATCCCTTACCTGCACCAACTGTTTCCGAATATGGCGTAACTCCTCCGACCTTGTCACGATAAATCGAATCGGTGATCGAGACTAATTGAATTACAAATGTCGTCGGCCCGAGGTGCAATCCCGAGGAAGATAAGTTTGGTTTATCTCCTAGAGAAAGTAACCAGCGTTTTTCTATCGCAGACCAAGTCGCGCCGTAAGAATTCGCTGGCCAGAAGACCTTTACTGAAGAGATTGCTGTCCCTGTTTCCGGTTTCTCTCCAAAGCTCCAACCAATCGGTTTAGAAATTGCCACCGGTAATTGCGCCTTAGCGACATTCGCCATTAACTTCTGGGCCTGCAGCATCATCGCAAATGGCTGTCTACGCAATGGGTCAGTGGAATAAATAATCGGAGATTGTCGCTGCGCTCCTAGGTTCTCTAAATTCGCCGCAGCAATCACAGGCAGTAATTTGGATTGCGCACCGCTGTAGGCAAATGCAACTCTTCCGAATTGTTCGAGAATCTCAAGGTCAGAAATTCGCGCGCTGCGTACTGGACCAATCACCTGCGGGATTTTGGAACTAAAAACTGCTGCTAAGCGCGTGAGTCCACCTTCGACTTGTTCAATATAAACAATGTCGGCATCTTCTAATCCTGCTTGCGGATGTGCTTGCGTGGTGTCATCAATTTTGACTACCAAAATAGGACCATCGCTTCCGACACGTCCGCTAAGTGAATTAGTTGGCTCAATCTTCTTATCCATCGGCAAGAGAGATGCGACTTTTCCGTTGGGCAGAAAAGTCACGATTGCCGCCAAAACGATTGCGATCGAGGCAAGGCCTACTACACCTTTAAGAAATTTTTTAAAGAACATCTGCTTCAAATTCATATGTGACCGGCAGTGGTGCGGTGCCGGCTAGACGAAAGATTTTAAAGACAGGTTTTTGCCGAACCATCTGCGTGCGAGTCACTGCATCAACGTGAAGGGAGATAGCAACTCGAATCTTGTCGGTTAACTCGGATAATTCACGCAGCAGGTCTTTCTCGATAAATCCAGCTACTAAGTGGCCATCATTTAGAAGCAAACCAAGGGCGCCTGACAGACCACTTTCTGCTTGTGAACGAGTCTGCATCTGGGCATCTCTGGCTTGATGCGCAGCAGCGGTGAGCAAAAGTGATGAAGCAGGATCAGCTAACTCGCTCTTTGCAATTTCTAAAGCGACCGCAGCACGACGCTGCAGTAAACCGTCAAGATTGGCCCAACTTGTTTCTACGCGGTGATGTAAGCGATCTAAACGCGTCGCAGAATATGAAAGGTACCAAAGCGCAAAGATCGCGAGTAGCGCAAATAGGAAATATTTCTCCATTTAATTTCCTTCCCTGCCCAAGAAGCGATTCCACGCTCGATTTTCCGAAGATAAGGTAACACCATCACTGCCGACCAAAGCCATTTCATAAATCGAAAAAATATCTTCGGCGACAACATCCCAATCAAAGCGCTGGGCGTAGGCCTTACCTCTTTGCGCAAGGGCGCGTCGCTTTTCATCTTCCCGAAGTAAATCAATTACTACCTTCGCTAGATCTTGTGGATTCTCTGATTGAAAGAGCGCTCCATATTCTCCGTTACCTAACAAAGAATCAAAAGCAGGTATGTCACTTGCAACAACCGCTGCTCCCCCAGCCAGCGCTTCAGCGAGAATGATTCCGAAAGATTCTCCGCCAGTATTTGGCGCAATATATAAAGCAACTGAAGATAAAAAGTCTGCTTTATCTTTCTCACTAATGCGTCCTAAGAATTCGAAACGATGACGCAACTGCGGATCAATCTGATCTTGTACATCTTTACTTTCGCCAGGACCGGCAACTAAAACTCTGACATCGGGTGCAAAACGCGCAATTATCGGCAGAGCCTCCAGTAACACCGATAAGCCCTTGCGCGGCTCTTCATATCGGCCGATAAATCCAAGAGTATTTCCACTCCATTGCGGACGAACTTCACCATCGCGGTAACGATCTGCATAGATTCCATTTGGCACAACTACTGCATCAGTCTCTAAATGTTCGGTGAGAGTCGAGCGCGCCGCTTCGCTAACTGCAATTCTTGCGGTTAGTTTCTCAATTACTGGCTCCAAAATTGGTCCGATCGCAAAGATCGCCTTCTGGCGTTTGGCTGCAGCATGGAATGTACCGACTAACGGCCCCTCCGCCGCCCAACATGCAAGAAGTGAAATTGATGGGATCGCCGGTTCATGCAAATGTAAGAGATCAAACTTGCCATTTGAAATCCATTGTCTAACTCGCGCGAAAGCGATCGGTCCAAAGAGAACGCGCGCCACTGCGCCGTTATATGGAATTGATATCGGTTTTCCGGCGCTGGTCACATAATTAGGGATCGCCTCTTCATCAATTACTGGAGCAAGCACTGAAACATAATGACCCTTAGCAATTAGATATTCAGCAAGATCTCGCACGTGATTTTGTACTCCACCAGGTGTATCCCATCCATAGGGGCAGACCAATCCAATTCGCAATTTCTTTAAGGTCATTCGGTGCGCTCCTGGAAATCTCCATCAACCCAAATTCGTTGCAACATATGCCAATCTTGCGGAGTTTTTGCGATACCTGCTGCGAAGTAATCGGCACACTTCTGCACGACCTGCGAAACACGTTCAGTTTCGGTTCCTTCAGTTGGAATCGCTACGCTATTAAACTCAATATGAATTCCACTTTGTAAATAGGAAACTTGGGCGGTAATCAGTGGAATACCCGTGCGTACCGCAAGCAATGCGGCACCAACTGGCATACGCGCTGGATACCCAAAGAAATCAACATTCACACCACTGCGCGATAAATCACGGTCAGAGACCAGAGCTATGAGCGCTCCTTCGCGCGCCCGCTGCATCAGAGTTGCCATTGATCGACTTTCCGTGGAGAGAACTTCCATACCCATGTTCTGGCGGTACTCAAGGAATTTTTTAAAGAGCGCTTCTGGTTTTAGTTTTTCGACCACGGTTACTAATGGAAATCCCATCGCGCAAAAATATGCGCCGGCGTGGTCCCAATTTCCAGAATGCGGAAGCGCAACAACTACGCCACGTCCATCTCTCATTGGACCAGTCAATAACTCTTCACGTGTAACTGTTACGGTCCTTAAAATCCGCTCCTTAGACCAATCAGGTGAGCGAAAGGTGTCACACCAGTAACGCATATACGAGGAAACTGCTGCACTCATTAGTTGATCCATCGCCGCTGCATCGCTTTCGGGTGATACTCGCTGTAAATTACTGCGCAGCCTCTTCATACGCGCACCATTTCGCCGCAAGGTGATAACGGCTATCTGTTCAAATAAGGAATATGCAAATTTCTCTGGCAATGACCTGACCAATTTCCAACCTGTGAAATAGGCACTTGCTGTCAGATAATCTAAGTTCATCTCTTTACAACGCCGCCTTAACGATCAAGATTCTTTGAACAGCCGTTACCGCGGCGAGGGCAAAGAGAGTCCAAACACCAATAGCGAGTGCATAAGGAATCCCTAGACCTTCGAAACCGATCGCAGTCAAAGCGATCATCAGCCTTTCGGTGCGTTCAGCAATTCCGCCAGTGCACTCAATTCCCAATGATTCCGCTTTGGCTCGTATATATGGAACTAAAGTTCCTGCGACAAGAGCGCCCAGTGCCACCGGTGCTAAAGGATCACTAGTGTCAATTAATGCAAGAATTAGTCCGATCAAAATTGCCGAATCTGTAATTCGATCAATTGTGGAGTCGAGAAATCCACCCCATTTACTGGCTCCACTTTGGGAAATGCGAGCCATCGCGCCATCAAAAAGATCACTCAGTGCGAAAAAAGAGATAAATAAGGTACCCGCGAAAAATTCTTGACGTGGATAAAAATAGAGAGCGCTCGAAACTAAACCGACTGCACCTACAAAAGTAACCGCATTTGGAGTTAAACCAATGCGAAGGGCACCACGCGCGATTGGATTGATGGCGCGGGTTACGGCGGGCTTTAAATAAGCGCTTAACATCACCACCATCGTAGGCTC